>Ga0207773_100049_pt1 | contig 128656 bp, 116 predicted proteins | sample TtaePargueraPR_2_FD_187281 | JGI IMG/M metagenome (GOLD analysis project Ga0207773, IMG submission 187281) | Aerobic enrichment media microbial communities from Bioluminiscent Bay, La Parguera, Puerto Rico - Tt and M1 (3) (SPAdes) | ecosystem: Environmental > Aquatic > Marine > Unclassified ... | reverse complement strand
GGCGCCTGGTTCATCGCCACGGCGCGCCGGCACGGCGATCTGTCGATCGACGCCGCCGACATCTTCAACGCCCGGCGCGCCCGACGCGCCCAATCCGCCGGCCAGGTGCCCGACAGGCCCGCGCCAAACGACCTTACGCCCGAAACCTGAGCTGCCATGACCAAGCTTCTCGACATCGACGATCTGCACGTCACCGTGGACGGCAAGGAGATCCTCAAGGGGCTCTCGCTCGCCATCGACGAGGGCGAGATCCACGCCGTGATGGGCCCCAACGGCTCCGGCAAGTCGACCCTGTCCTACGTGCTGGCCGGCCGCGAGGGCTACGAGGTGACCGGCGGCACGATCCGTTTCCGGGGCCAGGACATCTTCGACCTGGAGCCGGAGGAGCGCAGCCATCTCGGCCTCTTCCTCGCCTTCCAGTATCCGCTGGAGATCCCGGGGGTGCAGACCAACACCTTTCTGCGCACCGCGCTCAACGCCCACCGGCGGGCGCGCGGCGAGAAGGATCTCGACGGGATGGCCTTCCTGAAGCTGGTGCGCCAGAAGACCAAGGCGCTGGGCATCAACGACGACATGCTCAAGCGCGCGGTGAATGTCGGTTTCTCCGGCGGCGAGAAGAAGCGGGCGGAAATCCTCCAGATGGCGCTGCTGGAGCCGAGGATGGCGATCCTCGACGAGACCGACAGCGGCCTCGACATCGATGCGCTGAAGGTGGTCGCCGACGGGGTGAACGCGCTCAGGGCGCCCGACCGGTCGGCCCTGGTGATCACCCACTATCAGCGGCTGCTGAACTACATCGTGCCCGACCGCGTCCACATCCTGGCGCGCGGCCGGATCGTGCGCAGCGGCGGCAAGGAACTGGCCGAGGAACTCGAGGCCAAGGGCTATCAGGACATGATCGAGCAGGCAGCCTGATGTCGGACGAGGACCGCAGCATACGCGCCTTCCTGGGCGACCGGGGCGAACGCATCAGCGGCACGGAGGCCGATGCGCTGGTCGACCTGCGCCTGGCCGGCGTCAGCGCCTTCACCGCCCAGGGGCTGCCGCATCGCAAGCGCGAGCGCTGGAAGTTCACCGACCTGCGCCGGCTGCTGATGCGCGAAACCTACGAGGCCGCCCGGCCGGCACCGCTGCCCGCCCGCCATGCCGACCGCGTCAGCGCCCTGCCGGCGCCGCGCCTGGTCTTCGTCAACGGCGTTCTGGACGAGGCGGTGAGCGATCTTGGGCAGAGCGGTGCCGACATCGTCCGGCTGGAGGCCCTGCTTGGCGGCGATCACGCCGCCCTGGCGGACCGGCTGGGCGAAACGGTCGAGGCCGACCACCCGATGATCGCGCTGAATGCCGCCTGGATGGCCGACGGCGCCATCGTCCGCGTGCCCAAGGGGGTCGATGCCGGGCGCCTGCACCTGGTCAGCGTGATGACCGGACGGGAACCGGTCATGGCCCATCCGCGGCACATGATCCTGCTGGAGGTCGAGGCCAGGCTGGAGCTGGTGGAGACGGTGCTGGGCGACGGCGCCGGCCATTTCGAGAACGCGGTCACCGAGATCCAGGTCTCCGATGGCGCCAGGCTCGACCACTACCGGCATATCGACGCGCCGGACGGGCATGTCGCGCTCGACCATCTGCGCGCCCATGTCGGCCGGGACGCCGTCTATCACGGCTTCAACCTGGCCATCGGCGCCGGCGTCGACCGCACCGAGGCGACCGTCCGGCTGCTCGGCCAGGGCGGCGAGGCGAGGCTCGGCGGCGCCTATCTCGGCCGTGGCCGGCAACACCACGACAACACCGTCCTGGTGCGCCACGAGGCGCCGAACTGCCTGTCGCGCCAGGTCTTCAAGGGCGTTCTGGACGGTCGCGCCCACGGCGTCTTCCAGGGCAAGATCCATGTCGACCGGGTGGCCCAGAAGACCGACGGCTACCAGCTCAACAAGGCGATCCTGCTGTCGCCGCGCGCGGAGATCGACGCCAAGCCGGAGCTGGAGATCTACGCCGACGACGTGAAGTGCTCGCACGGCGCGACGGCCGGTCAGATCGACACCGACGCCCTGTTCTACCTGCGCGCCCGCGGCATCCCGGAGCACGCCGCGCGCGGACTGCTGATCCACGCCTTCCTCGCCGAGGCGCTGGAGGAGATCGCGGCGGCGGACATCCGCGCGCAGTACCAGGCGGCCATCGATGCCTGGATGGCCGCTGGCGGATTCGACGAGGAGACCGAGGCATGACCGCCGCCCTGAAGGACAGCCGGCGCCAGGACGCCCCGCTGGTGCATGCCAGCGCGGTCAACGACTATGACCTGGCGCGCATCCGCGCCGACTTCCCGATCCTCGGCCGCGAGGTCTACGGACGGCCGCTGGTCTATCTCGACAACGCCGCCTCGGCGCAGAAGCCGCGAAGCGTGATCGAGACCGTCGACCGGCTGTACCGGGAGGACTACGCCAACGTCCATCGCGGCCTGCACTATCTCTCCACCCAGTCGACCGACCTCTACGAGGGCGCGCGCGAGCGGGTGCGGCGCCTGATCAACGCCGAGCGGGCGACGGAGATCGTCTTCACCTCCGGCGCCACCGAGGGCGTCAACCTGGTGGCGCACAGCTGGGGCGGGGAGCATATCGGCGAGGGCGACGAGATCGTCATCTCCATGCTGGAGCACCACGCCAACATCGTGCCGTGGCAGCTGCTGGCGAAAAGGACGGGCGCGGTGCTGAAGGTCGCGCCGATCGACGGCGACGCCAACTTCCTCGTCGAGGACTACGAGCGGCTGCTGACCGACCGCACCAAGCTGGTCGCCATCACCGCCATCTCCAACGCCGTGGGCACGATCACGCCGATCGAGCGCATCGTCGCGGCGGCGAAGGCGAAAGGCATCACCACGCTGGTCGACGGTACCCAGGCGGTGGTGCATGGTCCGGTCGACGTGCGGGCGCTGGGCTGCGATTTCCTGGTGTTCTCCAGCCACAAGCTCTACGGCCCGTCGGGCGTGGGCGTACTCTACGGACGGGAGAGCCTGCTCGACGCCATGCCGCCCTTCAAGTCGGGCGGCGAGATGATCCGGACGGTGAGCTTCGACAAGGTCACCTTCGCCGACCTGCCCTACAAGTTCGAGGCCGGCACGCCGCCGATCGCCCAGGCCATCGGCCTGACCAGCGCCATCGACTATGTCGCCGACCTCGGCTACGAGCGCATCCGCGCGCACGAGGCGGACCTGCTGGGCTATGCCCATGAACGTCTCGCCGCCGTGGAGGGGCTGGAGATCGTCGGCCGGGCGGAGCGGAAGGCCTCGATCGTGTCCTTCACGCTCGACGGCATCCACCCGCACGACATCGGCACGCTGGTCGACCGCTTCGGCGTGGCGGTGCGCGCCGGGCATCACTGCGCCCAGCCCCTGATGCAGTTCTACGACCTGCCGGCGACCGCCAGGGCCAGTTTCGGCCTCTACAACAGCCGGGCGGAGATCGACCGGCTGGCCGAGGCGCTGGAGCAGGTCAAGGTGATGTTCGCCTGATGAGGGGAGGTCAGCGATGGACGACGAGATGAGCGACGACCGATCCGACGACAGGCGTCGGGACGAGGGCCCGCGCCGCGCCCCGCCACCGGCCTTCGACTTCCACAGCTTCATGCCGGAGCTGGAGGTGGAGGAGCCGGACTGGGTTCATGCGCGCAGCGGCGCCGGCGAGCCGGCGAGCATCGACCCCGCGGCGTTGAAGGAGAAGATCATCGACAACCTGTCGCTGATCTACGACCCGGAGATCCCGGTCAACATCTACGATCTCGGCCTGGTCTACGCGGTCGAGGTGGCGGAAAACGGCGACGCGCACGTGCTGATGACGCTGACGGCGCCGAACTGCCCGGTGGCGGGCAGCCTGCCGCAGATGGTGGAGCGCGGCGTCGGCCAGGTGCCGGGCGTGGCCAAGGTGACGGTCGAACTGACCTGGGAGCCGGCCTGGTCGCTCGACATGGCGAGCGAGGATGCGCGGCTGATCCTCGGCATGTGAGACCGGCGTCCGCCGGCCTTGTCAAAGGGGCGGGTGGACCTGATATGGTGTAGGACGTTGAAGCGTAACGAGGACTCGGGTGCACACGGCGTCAGGCGCCGGCGCCCGGGCGGATTGGACGGATGACCATGGCACGAGAGCTGCCGCCGCTGATGAGCATTTCCGAGCGCGCCGCCGAGCGCGTCAAGGCGCTGATGGCGAAGGCCGATGGCGAGATCGTCGGCGTCCGCGTCGGTGTGCGCAACACCGGCTGTTCCGGCCTCTCCTACTACATGGAGTACGCCACGGCGGCGAAGCCGCTGGAGGACAAGGTGGTCGACAAGGGCGTCACCATCCTGGTCGAGCCGACCGCCAGCATGTTCCTCATCGGCACCCAGATGGACTGGGTCGAGGAGCCGATGGGCGCCCGCTTCGTCTTCAACAACCCCAACGAAATCGACCGCTGTGGCTGCGGCGAGAGCTTCCGCGTCGCCCAGCAGGACGGCGAGCCCGCCCTGCAGCGCTGACGGCGGGGAGCGGCCGGCATTTCAGCCGATCAGTAAGGATCCTCGCCGCGTTCTACCCCGCAAAGCCCGCGAACCGTGCCGTCGGATTGCGCACATCGGTATCCGTGGCTATCACGAGCATCGCGTTTGGCGTGCCACGGTTCGGATAATAGGTGCCGACCCAGATGCGGTAGGTGCCGACGCTCGGAGAGAGGATGGCCACGACGGGGTTGAGGCCGACCTGATCGTCGTTGCAGATGCGCCGTCCGGAAGGCTCCTCGACGATGATCACCAGATCCTCGTTCGAGACAGCGCCGATCACCAGCGGATGGTCGACACCGGCTTGGTAGTTCAGCGTGTAGGGCGTCGTGGAATCGAAGAAGCCCGGGCAGCTTGCGACACCGAGCCGGCTGCCTTCGGAATCCCCGCCGGGATAGATCTGCACAAGTTGCGGGTTGGGCTGAAAACCCTGGCGCAGTGTGACCGATGTCGGTCCGGGCACCGTAGCGCCGGGCTCGTCGTACTGCGCGAGAACATCCTGCCACGTGAGCGATTCGTCTGGCTTGTCATCCGGGATGCCGGCGATGGACGCGGCGCGCTGCTGATTCTGACAGGCGGAGAGGATGACCGCCGCGCACAGCGCGGCCGTGGCAAGAACGCTTTTCATGCGAAATATCCCAGACTATCGATGCCGAATCTTCAGCACCATGCTGCCACGGCTGGAAAACCAATTCTAGAACTTCGAACGACTTTATGCGCGGCCTGGTGGGCTGGCGGACCGGCACGTCGGCTGAGCGCGGTCAGATTAAGTCCTCGGCGCCGATCCCGCCGTCGCCGCTTTCCTGCCCGCCAGTCGTCACACCGTCATCGGGTGTGCCGCGTTGCCGCGCCGGGTGCAGCGACTTGCCGAGCATGTGGTCGGCGGCGTGGACCACGTGCGCCCCGGCGCCGACGATGAGGGGATCGGGGCCGCGCACCACACCACGGTCACGGTTTGGATAGGGCAGGTTGGCTAGGAAGTGCTGCATGCAGTTGAGCCGGGCGCGCTTCTTGTCGTTGGCCTTGACGATGGTCCAGGGCGCGTCGGCGGTGTCGGTGTAGAAGAACATCGCCTCCTTCGCCTCGGTGTAGTCGCCCCAGCGATCGAGCGAGGCGAGGTCGATCGGCGACAGCTTCCACTGCTTCAGGGGATCGGTCCGGCGGGCGTGGAAGCGGCGCTGCTGTTCCTCCCGGCTGATCGAGAACCAGTACTTGAACAGCCGGATGCCCGAGCGAACCAGCATCTGCTCGAGCTGCGGGCACTGGCGCATGAACTCCAGATACTCGTTGGGCGAGCAGAAGCCCATCACCCGCTCCACACCGGCCCGGTTGTACCAGGAGCGGTCGAAGAAGACGATCTCGCCGGCGGCCGGCAGGTGGGCGATGTAGCGCTGGAAGTACCACTGCGACTGCTCGCGCTCGCTGGGAACGGGCAGGGCGACCACGCGGGCGCCGCGCGGATTCAGGTGCTCCATGAAGCGCTTGATGGTGCCGCCCTTGCCGGCGGCGTCGCGGCCCTCGAACAGCACCACCACCTTCTCGCCCGCCTCCTGCACCCAGCGCTGCACCTTCAGCAGTTCCACCTGCAGATGCGCCTTGGCGGTCTCGTAGGGCTTGCGCCGCATGCGCGTGGCGTAGGGAAACTCGCCGTTCTCGAAGGCCCGGCGGATGGCGGCGGGGTCCTGTCGCATCTGGGCGAGGCGCCGCGTCGCGGCACTGCGGCGGCGGACCGCCTGTTCCGGCGCGCCACTCTCGACCCCTTCAAGGACGTCCTGGCCGGGAGGCCCGGTGACGGGCAGCACCTCGGCGGCCGCATCGGCCGACGCGGGTTCCCCGGTCTCCCGGCCGGTCGCGGCGGCGTCCTCGCCCTTTCCGGCATCAGCCGACTTGCCGGTGCCCGAGGCGGACCTGTTCGACGTCATCTGCCTTCCACCTTCCCTGCCGCTGTGGGTGGAGTGTGGCAAATTCGGTCCGCCGACGCCATGACGACCGGCCGGCGGGCCCGGAGCCTGCCAAGAGGCAGGTTGACCGGCGGGCGTTTTGTCGTAGCCTCCGCCTCGATTGGACCGTCGGGAACGGGTGAACCGGCGGCCTGGGCAGGCGGGAGAGATCGGCATGCCGCGAAGCAAGGCGCACAAGGACCGCAGCCGTGAGGCGATTCTCAACGCGGCCGGCCGCCTCTTTCGCCTGCACGGCTATGACGGTATCGGCATCGACGGCATCATGACCTGCGCCGGTCTGACCCGCGGCGCCTTCTACGCGCACTTTCCGTCCAAGGCGGCGCTCTTCGCCGCCGTGGTGAGCGAGGACAACGAATTCCTGGCCCAGTTGCGTGCGCGCGACGCGAGCGATGCCGGCGGGCTGCGGCGGGAGGCCCAGGCGATCGCCGCCTTCTATCTGGAGCCGGCGAACCGGGAGCGCATCGGCGACATTTGCACCCTGTCGGCGCTGAACCAGGACAGCGCCAGGAGCGGCGAGGCGCTGCGCCACGCCTTCGGCGAGGCCTTCGCCAGCATCGCCGCGGAGTTCGACCGCCTGCAGCCCGGCGATACCGGGAGGAAGCAGCCGAGCGACGAGGCGCTGCTGATCGTCACGCTGGCGATCGGCACGCACGCGCTGGCCCGGGCGATGCACGGCCACCCGGTGGCCGACCGCATCCAGCGCCTTGCCGCCGGTCGGACGGCGGCGCTGATCGACGGCCTGGGCATGGCGACGGGTGCGGCGGACGCCGCGGAGTAGGACCGCCTACTCGGCAGCCGCCACGGCCTCCTCGCGGGACGGCGGCGCGTCGCCCGTCAGGCGCTTGAACTGGGCGAAGATGTGGTCGGCCCAGTGCCGGATGTCGTACTTGACGACATTGCCGTAGAGCCGCTCCATGCGCCGGCGCTGCTCGGCATCGTCCATGTCGAGGGCGTCCTCCATGCGGGCGACCAGGTCGTCGATGGAGTAGGGATTGGTCATCACCGCGTCCTTGAGCTCGATGGCCGCGCCGGTGAACTCCGAGAGGACCAGCACGCCGTTCTCCCCGCGATGGGCGGCGACATACTCCTTGGCGACCAGGTTCAGCCCGTCGCGCAGCGGCGTGGTCCAGCAGATGTCGGCCATCCGATAGGTGCACAGCACCTCCTCGAAGGGGATGGGCGTGGTGAAGGCCATGATCGGCCCCCAGGACATGGTGGCGTACTTGCCGTGGATGCGGCCGACCATCTGCTCGACCTGGCGCTGGGCGTTGCGGTAGACGGTCATGTTGGCGTTGGCGGCGACGGAGGTGACCAGCAGCTTGATCTTCTCGCGCAGGTCGGGCCGGCGCTCGAGCAACCGGTCATAGGCCTCCAGCATCTCCTTCATGCCCTTGACGTAGTCGGTGCGGCCGACGGCGACGATCAGGCGCTGGTCGCCGATCTCGTCGCGCAGCTCGCGCATCTTCACCATGCTCTCGCTCCGCGACAGCACGTCCTCGATCAGCAGCGGGTTGGTGCCCACCGGGAAGGCGTCGATCAGGATGCGGCGGCCCTTGTAGGAGATCCATTCCGGCATCTCCGGCTCGGACAGGGCCTGGCCTACCGGCGACATCGACTCCTCGACCCTGATGGTCTTGTCGATGCGCACGTCGCGCAGGCCACGCGCCGTGCCGACGAAATTCCGGGCATAGCGCGGGATGTGGAAGCCGATCATGTCGCAGCTCAGCAGGCTGTCGATGATCTCCTCACGCCAGGGCAGGATGTTGAAGATGTCGGCCGAGGGGAAGGGCGTGTGGTGGAAGAAGGCGATCCTGGCGTTCGGCTTGATCTGCCGGATGTAATGCGGACAGAGCCAGAGATTGTAGTCGTGCACCCAGATCAGCGCGTCGTCGGCGGCTTCCTCGCAGGCGGCCTCGGCGAACAGCCGGTTGACCTCCTTGAAGTTCTCCCAGTTCACCGGCTCGTAGTTGAACATCGACGGGAAGGAATGAAGGATCGGCCAGAACGCCTCCTTTGAGGTGACGTGATAGAAGTGCTTCACCTGGTCGGCGGTCAGCGGCAGCCGGGTGACGTTGTAGCTGCCATTGGCGTCGTCGATGGTGACGGTCCGCTCGAACTCCGCCTTGCCCTTGGTCTTGGTCTGCTTCCAGGCGATCCAGCTGCCCTTCTTTACCGTGCCGAAGAAGCTCTTCAGCGTCGGCACGATGCCGTTGGGGCTCTTGTGCTCCTGGTAGGTCACCTTGCCGTCGACGACGACTTCCTCATAGGGCTGGCGGTGATAGACGATGACGAGATCGGACTTCATGCTTCCGGGTCTCCTTCCTGGCGGACGTCGAGGGTCTTGCCGAAATGGTGGATGGCATCGAGGATGCCGGCCGCGCCGTGGCGCGGGCTGTGATAGGTGCGGGGCAGGCCGGAGAGCCGGGCCACCAGCTTGGGCTCGGAATTGCCGACGGCGACACCGTCCAGGCCCGTCTCGAACAGCGAGAGGTCGTTGAGGGTGTCGCCGGCGACCAGCGTGCGCTCGGCCGGCAGGTCGAGCGCCTCTAGGAAGCGCAGCAGGGTCGGGCCCTTGCGCACGCCGCGCGGCAGCACGTCGAGGAAGGTCTCCGCCGAGGTCAGCCAGTCGAAGCCCGCCTGCTCGATCTTGCGCAAGGTCGCCTCGCTGAAGGTCGCCGGGTCGTAGTAGTAGGACATCCGCCGTTCGAAGCGCGTGGGCTGCGGCCGGATCCCGGGCTCGTCGGCGAGCAGGGCGCGCACACGCTCGCCGGCGTCGCCCCAGAGTTCGGCGATCGGATCCTGGACCGGGGCCACCGGCTGGAAGTCGTGGCCGGCGACGATGGTGGTACCGACGTCGCCGATGACGAAGTCGGGATGCGGGACGATGCCCTCGGACTTCAGCTCATCGATGAAGCCGAGGTCGCGGCCGGTGACGAAGACCAGCAGCAGCTGCTGGCGATGCCGCTCGAGATAGCCGTAGAGCTCCCGCCGCTCGGTCTCGCTGCCGCCGAGAAAGGTGCCGTCGAGGTCGGTCGCCAGGATCAGGCGCGGGTCGGTCGGCAACTGCAAGGCATCACGGGGCCGCGCGTCTGCGACCCCCGTCGATACGGTCATGGACTGGTCCGTCGGTCGTTGTTGTCGGCGCCGCTGTGCCGGGCGGGCGCGGCGCGGGCGGAACGGAGGCGATCCGCCGGCCGGGCGGCGGGTTCCTCCGGGAAGGGTGGCGGTCAGGCGGCGCTGGAGCGGCCGATGACCACCGGGTCGAGGCTGGGGCCTTCGCCCCGCAGCGGGCGGTCGAGCAGCGCCTTGATGGCGTTGTCGACGGTTACGCCCTTGTGCAGCACGGCGTTGACGGCGTCGCAGATGGGCATCTGCACGCCGATGGCGAGCGCCGCGGCGGAGACCGAGGCGGCATTGTGGACGCCTTCGACGACGACGCGCCGGCCCGCCATGATCGCCTCGACCGTGCGTCCCTGGCCAAGCGCGCGGCCGAAGGAGAAGTTGCGGCTCTGGGTCGAGTTGCAGGTCAGCGTCAGGTCGCCGAGGCCCGACAGGCCCATCAGCGTCTCAGGGCTGGCGCCCTTGGCGACGCCGAAGCGGGTGATCTCGGCGAGACCCCTTGTGATCAGGGCGGCCCGCGCGTTGGAGCCGAGCTCCATGCCATCGGCGATGCCGCAGGCGATGGCGATGACGTTCTTCACCGCGCCGCCGATCTCCGCGCCGATCACGTCGGTGCTGAGATAGGGCCGGAAGGTCGGCGAGGAGACGGCGAGCAGCAGTTCGGCCGGCGCGCTGTCGGCCAGCTGTTCCGGCTCGGCCGGCGCCTCGGCCATGGCGAAGGTGATCGCGGTCGGCAGGCCGCGCGCGACCTCGGCCGCGAAGGTCGGTCCGGACAGCACGGCGACCGGATGATCGGGCAGTTCCTCGCCGACGATCTCCGACATCAGCGCGCCGGTCTCCGCCTCGATGCCCTTCGAGCAGATGATCAGCGGCGCCCGGGCCGGGAGTGCCGGGGCGAGCTCGCGGCAGGTCGCGCGCAGGAAGGGCGAGGGCACGACGAGGATGACCGCGTCGGCGCCGGCGACGGCGTCGGCCATGTCACCGGTGGCCCGGATGGTGTCGCTGAGCGCGATGTCGGGCAGAAAAGGGGTGTTGCGGTGCTGGGCGTTGATCTCCGCGACCACCTCCGGCTCGCGCGCCCACAGCGTGACGCTGCGTCCCGCGCGCACCATGGTCTGCGCGAGCGCGGTGCCCCAGGCACCCGCTCCGATCACGGCCAGCTTGTTGAAAGCCATTGATTTTGCTGCCATTCGTTCCGTGGAGTCCACGCGCAGCAAATCGAAAGGCCGCACGTGTGCTTCTTGCCTCTCGTCTCCTTAACCTAAGGCAGGGACGGAATCTTTCAAGCCATTTTTGCTGCGATGCACAAAAGTGGGCGCCGGGCCTAACCTTCCATCCGCCGGTTCGAGCGCTCGAACTCCTCGGCCAGCCGCGCGGTATCCAGCGGCTGCTCGGTCAGCGCCTCGGGGTCCCATTCGCTGCGCGGTTCCTCGAAGAAATTGCCGCCATAGACGTGCAGGCCACCGGTCAGCTTGTCGAGCGGGTTGGTGACCGAGTGGATGATGTTCCAGCCCAGCGTCGCCACGTCGCCGCGCCTCAGGGTCTTGGCACCCGCCGCCTCGATCGTCGCCTCGCCGCTCTCCTCGTCCTCGATGCGGCGCCAGAAGATGTTGTCCTCCCGCCCGCCATAGATGCCGATCACCGCCCACATCTGATGATTGTGGGGCCGGAGCGTCATGCCCGGCCCCCAGGCGAGATTGAGGATGGTGAGGGTGTCGGAGACGTGGATGCGGCCGAGGCCGGCCTTGCTGGGCTCGCCGATCGCGGCGAGGAGGGAGGCGGGGTCGCTCATCGCCTCCCGCAGCAGCTCGCGGATGGCGATCTGGCTGTCCGGCTGGCCTGACGCCTTGAGACAGTCGTCCACGAAACGTTCGAGCTCGAACATCGCGTCACCTCCCATCCGGCCGCTCCCGGCGCGATCTCCGGCGACGGTGCGGGGGCGCGAGCATAGCACAGGTCGCGGCACGCACGGGGGCGACCTCGACGACCGCTCACCGATGGCGCCGACCCGGTCGCCGCTCCGCGACCTACTTGATCGCGATCTTCTTCTCCTTCTTCGCCGCCCCCGCCTTCTTGGGCAGCGTCACCTTGAGCACGCCCTTGTCGAAACTGGCCGACACCGCCTCCTCGTCGACGTTGTCCGGGATGCGGAAGGAGCGCTGGAAGCTGCCATAGCGGCGCTCGGTCAGGTGGACGTCGTCCTTGTCCTCGGTCTTCTCCACCTTCTTCTCGCCCTTCAGGGTGAGACGTCCGTCCTTCAGGCTGAGGTCGATATCGGCCTCGGTCATGCCGGGGAGTTCGGCCGTCAGGGTGATGGCCTTGTCGTTCTCCTTCACGTCGATCGACGGCGAGATCACGCCCTCGCCCTTGCCCACGCCGCTGAACACGCTCGGCAGGGACCAGTCGCGATTGCCGAAAAACGACTCCACGAGACGGTTCATCTCCTCCCGGAATCCGGTGAAGGGATCGCTCGCCCGCGCGGGTGACCTGCTTTCTTCCTTCCTGGCCATGGCACACCTCCTTCGTTGGGGGTTGGAGAACCACAGATGGGAGGTGTCCTATAGCCGGCAATGGCGGGCGCCGCCTTGCGCCAGGTCAAATCCGTCCCGGCGGGATCAGATGGTGACGCCGCGCCGCTCCGCCTCGGCGAGTTCGGCCTCCAGTCGCCGCGCGTGCTCCGCCCGCGGTTTGGACAGGCTGCCCAGCAGCACATAGGCGACCGGGGTCAGGAACAGCGTGAACAGGGTGGAGAATCCCAGGCCGCCGACCACCAGCCAGCCGATGGCCTGGCGCGCCTCCGCGCCGGCGCCGCTGGACAACACCAGCGGCAGACCGCCGAGCACGGTGGAGATCATCGTCATCAGCACCGGGCGCAGCCGCACGATGGCGGCCTCGCGCGCCGCCTCGGCGATGGGCATGCCGCGGTCGCGCAGCTGGTTGGCGAACTCCACCACCAGGATGCCGTTCTTGGCCATCAGGCCGATCAGCATGACGAGGCCGATCTGGCTGTAGATGTTCAGGCTGGAGCCGGTGAGGTAGAGGGCGAAGATCGCCGCGGCGAGGCCGAAGGGCAGGGTGGCGAGGATGACGATGGCGCTGACGAAGCTCTCGAACTGGGCGGCCAGCACGAGGAAGATCACCACGATGGCGACGGCGAAGGTGATCGCCACGCCGCTCGTCGTCTCGTTGAGCGCCGCGGCGTCGCCGGTGAAGATCAGGCCGACGCCGTCGGGCAGTTCCTCGATCGCCAGCTGGCTGACGGCCTCCACCGCCATGCCGAGCGGCATCGAGGGATCGAGGGTGACGGAGACCGGTATGGCCCGCCGCTGGCCCTCGCGGGTCAGCGAGGGCGCGCTCGCCCGTTCGGTCAGGGTGATCACCGAGGAGAGCGGCACGCTGCGCCCGTCATTGGTGGTGACGTAGAGATTGCCGATGTCCGACGGGTCGTTGAGGATGCCGCCGCGCGGCTCCACCCGGATCGGCACCGCGTCGCCGCCGACAAAGACCTCGCCCACCTCGCCGCCGTCGATCAGCGCGCCGAGAATGGCCGAAAGGTCGCTCAAGGGCACGCCGATATCCGTGGCCGCCTCGCGGTCGACCTCGATGGAGAGCTGCGGCTGGGTCACCTCGTAGGAGACGCGGGTGCCCTGGACGCCCGGCACCTGGTCCTGGATCGCCGCGGCGAAGTCGTCGGCGGCGACGGCGAGGCTGTCGTATTCCGAGCCGGTGAGCGCGAAGCTGAGCCCGCTGCCGCCGCCGCGGATGCCGAGGCTGTTGGGGCTGCGCACGAAGATGCGCGCGCCGGGGATCTGGTTGATGCCCGGGATCAGGTCGGCGACGATCTCCTGCTGCGAGCGCTGACGCTCCTCCCAGTCGGCCAGCCGCACGATGACGAAGGCCGAGCCGCCGCCGCGCACGACGGAGAACACGGCGCGCACCTCGCCCGTCTCGATCAGCGGGTCGAACAGGTCCTCGACCTGGGCGACCTGACGGTCGGCATAGTCCAGGCTGGAGCCCGTCGGCATGGAGATCGACATGAACAGGATGCCGCGATCCTCCTGCGGCAGCAGTTCGGTCGGGATCTCGCGAAAGAGCGAGATCGAGGCGGCCACGACCAGGCTGGCCAGCGTCACGGTGACCAGCGGTGCGGCCAGTGCCAGCGTCAGCAGGCCGGCATAGAGCCTGGCGAGCGGCCGGCCGATGGCGCCGAGCATGCGGGCGGCGAGCGGTTTCGAGCCATCCCCTTCCGGCAGCCGGGAGGCCAGCATGGGGCACAGCGTGAGCGCCACGAAGGAGGAGATCGCCACGGCGATGGCGAGCACGAAGCCGAATTCCGCGAACAGCCTGCCGGCGGTGCCGGGCAGGAAGGAGATTGGCACGAACACCGCGGCCAGCGTGGCCGTGGTCGCGAGGACGGCGAAGAAGACCTGGCGTGTGCCGAGCACGGCGGCGGCCCGTCTGGGCGCCCCCATGGCGCGCAGCCGCTCGATGTTCTCCAGGACGACGATGGCGTCGTCCACCACGATGCCGGTGGCCAGCACCAGGGCCAGCAGCGTCAGGATGTTGATCGAGAAGCCGAAGATCCAGATGCAGGCGATGGTGCCGATCAGCGCCACGGGCATGGTCACGGCGGGGATCAGCGTCGCCCGGAAGGAGGCGACGAAGACGTAGATCACGGCGATGACGATCAGCGTCGCCAGCACCAGCGTGAACGCCACCTCGTCGATGGAGCCCTGGATGAAGGTGGCGTCATCGGAGGAGATGGCGATCTCCACGTCCTCGGGCAGCTGCAGGCGCAGCTGCTCGATCGCCGCGCTGACGCCGCGCGAGATCTCGATGGTGTTGGACTGCGCCTGGCGCACGACACCCAGCCCGATGACGGTGGCGCCGTTGACCCGCACCATGGTGGTGCGCTCCATCGGCGCGGCGTCGACGAAGGCGATGTCACCGACCCGCGTGTTCTCCTCGACCCTGAGTTCGGCCACGCCCGAGGCGCTGGTGATGTCGGCGGTGGCGCGCACCGACAGCCGCTGGTCCTCGGCGTCGAAATTGCCGACAGGCACGTCGAAGGCAGCCCGGTCCAGCGCGTTGACCAGTTCGCCGAAGCCGATGCCGCGGCTGGCCAGGTCGATGGGGTCGAGCAGGACCCGCAGAACCGGCTCGGTGTCGCCATAGACCTCGACGCTGGCGACGCCGTCGACCGCGGCCAGGCGGTCGGCGATAACGTCGTTCACCAGGTCGGTGAGCTCCATGGAGTTGCGGGTGGCCGAAGTCACGGAGAGCCGGATGATCGGCGAGCTGTCGCTGTCGGACTTGATGACGGTGGGGGAGTCGGCGTCGTCCGGCAGCTGCCGCTCGATGCCGGAGACGGCGTCCCGCACGTCGCTGGCGGCCGTCGTCAGGTCGACCGAGGGATCGAACTCGATGGTGACGCGGCTGCGCCCCTGCTCGCTGTCGGAACTGATCGAGGAGACGCCGGAGACGCGGGCGACCGCCCCCTCGATGACGCTGGTGACCTGGGTGTCGACGGTTTCCGGTGCCGCGCCGTCATAGGTGGTCGAGACGTAGATGACCGGGCGGTCGACATCGGGCAGCTCGCGAATGTCCACGCCGTAGAGCGCGGCAAGGCCGGCGACGACGATCAGCAGCGAGAAGACGACGGCGAGCGTGGGCCGGCGGACGCTGAGCGCGGCGAGATCCGGACCGCGACCTTGCATCGGCTCAGCTGTCCGGCCGGGCGTCGGCGTCCTGGCCAGGCCGCGCGACGTTGGCGATCTCGACCTCGCGGCCGGGCCGCAAATTGTGCACGCCCTCCACCGCGACCTGGGCGCCGTCGGCGATGTCGCCGGAAAGCACGATGCGGCCCTGCTGGCGCGACAGGATGGTCACCGGCACGCGCGCCGCGGTGCCGTCGGCGATCCGCCAGACGTAGGAGCCGCTGCGGTCCCACTGCACGGCGATCTCCGGCACGCTGACGCCGTCGCCCTGCGGGATGGAGAGGACAACGGTGAAGCTCATGCCCGGCCGCAGCAGGTCCTCGGTGTTGGGGATCTCGGCCCAGACCCGGAGCGTGCGCGTGGTCTCGTCGAGGCGGGAGTCGACCTGGGCGACCAGGCCGTCGAGCATGCGTCCCGGCAGCGCCGGCGTCGACGCCTCGAGCAGCATGCCCTCCTCGAGATGGGCGGCGAAACGCTCCGGCACCGCGAATTCCACGGTCAGCGACGAGCGGTCGGCGAGCCTGGTGATCAGCGTCGAGGTGGTGATGCGGTCGCCGACATCGATTTCGGGCAGGCCGACGACGCCGTCGAAGGGGGCCAGGACCTCGCGGCGGGCAAGGTCCAGCTCGGCGGCGCGCAGGCCGTTCTCGGCCATGCGCAGATCGGCGCGGGCGGTGTCGAGCTGCGCGGTGGAAACGGCGCCGGAAGGCGCCAGCTGGGCGTAGCGGTCGACCACGCGCTGCGCCTCTTCCAGCGTGACCTCGGCCAGTTCGACCTGCAGCACCTCCTCCGCGTCCTCCAGCGCGATCAGCACGTCGCCGGCGGCGACATGGACGCCGGACTGGAAGTTGACGGCGGTCACCTCGCCGCCGTCATGGGGGTAGATCGAGACCTCGCGCACGGCCTCGCCATTGCCGATCACGCGCAGCACGTCGACCAGCGGCGTGACCTCGGCCGTGGCGGTGACCACGAGCGCGGCCGTGCCGCCGCGCGCGCCGAAGCCGCCCGGCGCGCCCGGTGCCCCGTCCGCACTGCCGGTGGTCTGGCGGGAATCGTGCCAGACCCAGCCCACCGCCGCGGCGATGATCACGAGCGACAGCGCGATCTGTTTCAGCCAGGAGAGTCGCATCTACCGTCCAAGCGTTGCGCCGGCCCACCCCGGGCCACGGCGACAGGCCGGCGCATCACCGGCCGCCCCGCCGCGCGGCACGCGGCGAAGACAGGCTAAGGTAATGCACCGGACGAACAATTCCAGTTTCCGCCGTAACGGCCGGAACGCAAAGCGAATAGTTGTAAATCCTGGTAACGGGGGCCGGAATGCGCGGCCTCACTCCCGGCGGGTGAACACCATGGCGCCATTCTCGCCACCGGCGGTGTAGAGGATCACCAGCTCCCCGAATTCGAAGTTGAAGGCGTCCGCGCCGGCCAGCCGGTCGAGGAAGCGGTCCTCCGCCGACATCCGCGGCTCCGGGCAGGCCATGCGGGTGACTCCGATGGCCTCGAACGCCAGGGCGAGCGGCACCGGGTCCTCCGGCTGCGCGATATCGGCGAAATAGCGGTTGCACGCCGCCGTGCCGGCGACCCGCCCGTCGGCGACATCGAGGGTGATCTCGATCTCCTCGGCAACCGGCTCCGCATCCCAGTCGAAGCGGTCGAGACGCCAGGAGGTGCCGTCCAGCATCGACGGCAGCGCCCGGCCGAGGACCACGCTCTCCCGGGAGACGAGGTCGCCGTCCTCGGCGACGATGCGGACTTCCATGTCGTGGGTCGCGCAACAGCCGGGATCGGTCGGACCGTGGCCGACCATCGCGACGGTCAGGACACCGTCCTCGAAGGTCAGGTCGTGGACATGCTCCCGGTCGCCGATCGCCACGGTCAGCGTGTTCTCCGGCCCCATGCCGGTGGCGGTGACGAGGGCGAGATAGACGAAGCGCCCGGTGCCGCCGCCGTCATGGGTGAGGAAGACCGCCCGGTCGGCGCGGCCGTCGGCGTCGAAATCGCCGGTGAGGCTGAGCGTCCGCGCCATGGTGACGCGCGGGCGCTCGGCGCCGCCCTCGACATAGGGCTGACCCTCGTAGACCCCGTCCTGCAGCCGGATCGGCCGGTCGAAGATGCCGTGGATCGCGGCGTTGGCCGCCTCCTCCAGGCTGGGGGCGGTTTCCTGGGCGCCGGTGCCGCCGGGCAGCAGCATGCCGCAGCCGAGCAGGCCGGCGAGGAGTGTGACGTGGCGCGTTCTCATCGGTCGCGATCCCCTGGGCTTCGGGCGGACGAATCCGCCCCGGATGTCCTGATCTTCCTGCACCAGCAAATTGGCGCCGGTGTGGAGACGTCGTGGCGGAATCGAACCCGGCGACTGACGCCATCGCTTGGCCGCCGGCCGACAGCGGCGCTACGATGAGACGCCCACCGCCATTGCCGCCCGCCGGCCTCTCTCCCAACCGGATCGCCCACCATGCCTCTCTCGTTCCACGCCTACCGCCTGCCCCTGGCCGTGCCCTATCGCTGGGCCAAGGGCGTTCAGACCGAGCGGGCGGGCGTCGTCGTGCAGGTAGTGCTGGAGGAGGCGGAAGGCTGGGGCGAGGTGGCGCCGCCGCCGCACGAGGCGGTGGACGAGGCGGCGCTGATCCGGCGCGCCGGCGAGGCGGTCGACGGGCTCGCGGTCGAGGATCCGCGCTTCCTCGACCTGCTGGACGCCCGCGACGTGCCGGCGCGCATCCGCTGCGGCATCGCCACGGCCTGGCTCAGCGCCCGCGCGGCGGCGAGCGGCAAGCCGCTCTCGGCCCTGCTGGCCGGCGACGGGACGCCGGCGCGACAGGTGGGGGTGAACGGCCTGGTGACCGACGCCGAGCCGGAGAAGGCGGCGGCGACCGCGCGCGCCCTCGTCGGGGCGGGTCATACGACCTTGAAGATCAAGTGCACCGCCGACCGGCGCGAGAATCTGGCGCGGCTGGAGGCGATCCGCGCCGCGGTGCCGGCGGCGATCCTGCGCATCGACCCCAATGAAGGCCTGTCGCCGGCCTGGGCGGCCGACCATCTCAACGAACTCGCCCGCTTCGACATCGAATATGCCGAGCAGCCGATCCCGCTGCACGACCCGGCCTCGCTGGCCGCGCTGCGGGGAGCCAGCCGCATCCCCATCGCGGCGGACGAGGCGGCAAAGGACTACGCCGCCGTCGAGGCGCTGATCGCGGCCGACGCCATCGACGCCCTGATCCTGAAGCCGCAGCGTCTGGGCGGGCCCGACCGGCTGCTGGCGATCGCCCGGATGGCGGCGGAGCGGGGCATCGCCTCGACCGTGACCAACAGCCTGGAGACGGCCGTCGGCCTGACCGCCGCCCTGCACGCCGCCGCCTGCCTGAGCCCGCCGATCCCCGATTGCGGCTTCGGCACGGCGCGCTTCTTCGCCCGCGACCTGGCGCCGGCGCCGGCGATCGTCCTCGGGGCGATGGATGTGCCCGGCGCGCCGGGGCTGGGCGTTGTGCCGGAGGTCTGAGCCGCGGCCAGGCCGTCCGTTCAGCCGCCGAGGAGCACGCAGCGCTCGGCCGGGATGCGCAGGCGGACCGCGTCGCCGGCCCGGATCAGGCTGGTCGACAGGTTCTGCACCAGCACCTCCGATCCGCCGACCCGGACCCGGTATTCGACCAGCTTGCCGGAGAAGGTGGTGGAGAGCACCTCGCCCGGGACCAGATTGTCGCCCGGCGGCTGGCCTTCCGCCTCCGCCGGCTCGACCTGGATGTGCTCCGGCCGGATGACGACGTGGCTGGCCCGGTCCGCCTGGTCGGCGTTGACCCCGGCGGTGAGCTGGCCGAGCGGCGTGTCGACCCGGTAGCCGGCCCCGTTGGCGCCGAGCGGCGTGCAGGGGAAGATCTGCGCCTGGCCGATGAACTGCGCGGTGAAGCGATGGCGCGGCCGGAGGTAGAGCTCCTGCGGCGTGCCGAGCTCGACCACCTCGCCATCCTTCATCACGGCGATCCGGTCGGACAGGCTCAGCGCCTCCTCCTGGTCGTGGGTGACGTAGAGCGTGGTGGTGCCGAGGCGGGACTGCAGGTCGCGCAGCTCGACGCGCATCTGCTCGCGGAGCTTGGCGTCGAGATTGGACAGGGGCTCGTCCAGCAGCAGCAGCTTGGCATCCTTGACGATGGCGCGGGCCAGCGCCACGCGCTGCTGCTGGCCGCCGGAAAGCTGCGTCGCCGGCCGGTCGAGATAGTCGCCGAGACCCACCATGTCGAGCGCGTGGGCGACGCGCTGGCGGACCTGCGGGCCGGCCTGGCGCATGGCCTTGAGCGGGAAGGCGACGTTCTCCCCGACGCTCATGTGCGGCCAGATGGCGTAGGACTGGAAGACCATGGAGATGTCGCGCTTGTTGGCGGGCACGACCCGGCCGCCGGCGGCGTTGAACACGCTCTCGCCGTCGATCGCGATGGTGCCGCCGGTCGGCACCTCCAGCCCGGCGACCGAGCGGAGCGTCGTGGTCTTGCCGCAGCCCGAGGGGCCGAGCAGGGTGAAGAACTCGCCCGGCCGGACGTCGAGCGCGATGCCCTTGAGCGCCCGGTGGACGCCCCGGTCGAGCGGGTAGTCCATGACCAGGTCGCGAATGGCGAGCAGGCTGTCCATCGTGCTCATGCCTCCCGGCGCCGGGTCAGCGCCTGCCAGACGCCGACCACGATCAGCAGGGCGAGGATCAGCCAGACGCCGACCGCCGCCGCCTTGTTGGGTTCGCCGCCGGTCCAGTAGCCGAAGAGCAGGACCGGCAGTGTCTCGTTCGTGCGGCCCTGCAGCATCAGGGCGGAGCTGAGCTCGCGCATGCAGTGCGCCAGCACCCAGACCCAGACCGCGGCGATGGCGGGCGCGGCGAGCGGCACGACGATGCGCCGCATGGTCCGCGTCCAGCCGGCACCGCTGGTGCGCGCCGCATCCTCGAGGTCGTTGTGGATCTGCAGCATGACGCCGTGCGTGGTGCGGCTGCCGAAGCTGAGATAGGTGGTGACATAGGCGATGACGATGATCCAGACGCTGCCGTAGATCGGCAGGAAATTGACCGTCAGGTAGACATAGATCAGCGCCGTGCCGATCAGCACGCCGGGGATGGCGAGCGGCATGAAGGAGAGGATGTCGATCACCTTGCGCCCGGGCGCCTTGCTCTTCACCACGATCCAGGAGACCAGCACCGAGAGCAGGGCCACCACGCTGGCCGCGACGAGGGCGATGATGACGGAGTTCGTGGTCGCCCGGATCGCGAAGCGGTTGGAGAAGAAGCTCTCGTGGTTGCCGGTGGTCAGCAGGCCGAAGGCGTCGGCCGAGATGCCCGTCTGGTAGGGCATGAAGCTGGTCCACAGCAGGATGGCGAGAGGCGCCAGCACGGCCAGGGTGAAGTAGGCGGCGGCCAGCGCGAAGGCCGGCCAGCGCCAGCGGCGCAGCTTGAAGGTGCGCGGGCGGAACCCCTTGCCGGTGATCGTGGTGAACTTGCTGGCCCGGCGCGTGTAGTGCTGGAAGGCGAAGGCCAGCACCAGCAGGCCGCCGAGGAAGAAGATCGCCATGGCGCTGATCTGCCCATAGTCGGGCAGGCCGGTGGGATTGTCGTGGGCGAGGTAGTAGATGCGGCTCGACAGGGTGAAGATGCCCGCCGGCAGGCCGATGGCGCCGGGAATGTCGAAGACGACGAAGCCGACGATCAGCAGGAAGACGGCGGCCGCCAGGATCGCCGGGGCGAGCAGCGGCAGCACCACCCGGCGCAGCAGCGTCCACACGCCGGCACCGGAGACCATCGCCGCTTCCTCCAGGCTCGGATCCATGTTGCGGAAGGCGGGCGAGAGGATGAGGAAGGTGGAGGGCACGAGGGACAGCCCTTCCACGAAGATCATCCCGGCCAGCGAGTAGATGTTGAAGACCGCGTCCTCGAGGCCGAAGACGGCCGAAAGCAGGGCGTTGATCTCGCCGGTGCGCGGCGACAGCAGCATCACCCAGGCGATCGCCAGCAGGACCGGCGGCGTCGCCATGGGCAGGATCACCATGGTGCGCACCAGGCCCTTCAGCGGCATGTCGGTGCGCTCGACCAGCCAGGCCAGTACGATGCCGATCAGGAGCGCGAACAGCGTGGAGCCGACCGCGAAGATGGCCGTGTTGCCGGCCAGATCCCAGAAGCGGGCGTCGGTGTAGGTATTGACGTAGTGCTCGAGGGTGAAGCCCGCTTCCATGGGGAAGCCGGTCGGCCGCACCGAGCTGATCAGCATCAGGACCAGCGGCACCACCACCAGCCAGACGAGCAGGCCGCCGACCCCGAGCACGGGCATCCAGGCGCCGCTGAACCGCCAGCGCCGACCACCCCGCGGTGCGGCCGTCTCAAGCGTCGTCGTGGCCATCAGCCGCGCTGTTCCTCATCGTCATCGGCCGCGGGAAAAGAGGGACCGGCGGTGCCGGGGCGAGGCCCCGGCAATGTCGCCGGTCCAGGCTCGGATTGTTGCCGGTCAGTCCACCGAGGACCCACCGGCGGCGAGGATCTCGTTGAACTCCTCCTGCAGCCGGGCATAGGTGTCGAGCTCGTCGGCCGACCATTCGGCCAGGGTCGCGCCGGACAGCAGCGCCGCGGTATTGGTGCCCTCGACCAGGGCATTGCCGCGGTTGGTCGCCGCCTCGTAGGCCGCCGCACCCTCGGAGGAGACGAGCCAGGCGAGGAACACCGTCGCGCCCTCGGTGTTGCCGCCGGCGTTGACGATGCCCGACCAGATGGTGTTCAGCGGCGTCGGGTCGAGGGCGCCGACCTGGAGCGGCGCGCCGGCGGCGATCGGCGGCTGCGCGGTGTGGTAGATGCCCATCGCCACGTCGACCTCGCCGGCCGCGACCTGCTGGGCCAGCGGGAAGGTGGAGCTGTACAGCAGCGGACCCTGGGCGGCGAACGCCTCGACCAGTGCCCGGGTCTCCTCCTCGCCCATCTCGGCGGCGAGGTTGGCGAAGCCGGCGGAGCGCACCCAGGTGCCGATGCGGCCCTGCCACATCGGATCGAGGAAGTCGTCCCAGCTCTGCGGCGCGTCCTCCGCGGATACCGCGTCGGTGTTCCACAGCGCGACATAGACCGAGGCCGCCGTGTTGACGAGATATTCGTTGGCCATCAACTCCTCGCCGATGCCGGCCGCCTCCGGGATCGGCATCAGGAGCTCGCGCGCCTGCAGCTCGCCCAGATGGCTGATGCCGCCGGTGGCCAGGCTGGCCGTCTCGGCACCGGCCTGCGCCTCCTGGATGACGACGGCGGCGAGGCTGTTGCCGCCGGTGATGCGGACGTGTTCGACTTCGATATCGGGATAGGTCTCGTTGAAGGCGTCGATGATCTGCGCCGCCTGCTCGGACTGCGAGCTCTCGTACCACAGCACGATCTCGCCGTCGGCCGCGGTCGCGGCCAACTCCTCCAGGCTCTGGGCCTGGGCGGCGACAGAGATGGCGAGCGTCGACGCGGCGATGGCGCCGAGCATCGGCAGGGTCCTGGTCGTCATGGTCAATTCCTCCCTATTGGCTATCCCGGTGGTTTCGCACGGGGTTCGCCCCCGTCTTCTGCGTGGCAGGCGCCCGAGGCGCCGGCGGCTAGTGGTCGTGATGGCAGTGGCCGGCAGTCCCGCCGCCCGCGCCGTGGTCGATCTCGTGACCCAGCCAGCGGCAGCAGCCGCCGTTCCAGAAATCGGCATGGTCGTGGCAGAAGCGCGGATCGGCGCCGACCATCGGCATGAAGAGGTGGTGCCAGTTGCGGCAGATATTGAGCTCCGCCTTGACCCAGGAAAGCGGGTCCTGGGCGTAGTGCTTCCAGTAGTCGCCCTCGACATTGATGCCGGGCACGGCCGGGATCCAGCTTTCCGACAGCCACAGGTCGACATCGCCATACTTGGCGGCCATCTGGCGGATTTCCGGGTCGTCGAGGGCCAGCAGATGGCCGTTCTCGATCAGCGTCTCGTTGTCGCCCTCGCGCTCCAGCGTCACCGTGGGGAAGTAGAGATGCAGATGCCAGTGGCCGACCTTGAGGCCCTGCTTGGCCGCCCGCCGCTCGTCCATCGAGGAGATGATGGTGCCGAAGCCGATATGGATGGCGCCGGAGCGGACGCGCTCGTAGAGGCAGTTCACCCAGCCCGAGGGGAAGCCGTTGCGCGGGCGGTGGATGTGCGGATTGGTGCCGATCGAGGCCTCCCACCAGTACATCAGCCCCTTGCCGGGGAAGCCCGGGTATTGCAGGTGGTCGGTCTCCGCCTTCAGCGCCCGGAGCTGGTCGCCGAAGGAGCCGCCGGCGTTGATCTCGACGATCCTCGAGCCCTCGACGACGAGCTGGGTCCAGTCGACCGGGGCGATGTGGTTGGTGGTGCCGGCGATGACGCCGTTGCCGTCCTCCTTGCCGGGCAGGTAGAGCCAGGGCTTGCCCAGCACGTGCCCCGGCAGGTAGGTGCGGCCGAACTGCTCGTTCCCGGCCCAGGTCTGGGCCACCAGGTCGGGATTGAAGTATTCCCGATTGGCGTCGTAGTAGCCGGCGTGGTTGGTGTACTCCACATCCGTGCCCTCGGGATCGGTGATGCGCACGCGCTTGGCCGTCCGCACCCGCTTCCAGGTCCACAAATCGATGGCCTGCAAGAGTTCGTAGGGCATGGTGTGCGCCGGGGAGGCCAGGATCTCCGGCGTGATGAAGGGCATGCGCTGGATCTTCATGTGGTCGTCGACCAGCACCGGCCCGCCATAGCCCCAGAGCAGCTTGTCGTGGTCGCCCTTGCGGGACATCTCGTCCCAGGTGTCCATCCACTCCGCCAGTTCCTGGGTGCGGCGGAGGTAGTATTGCACCTCGTCGGCGCCGTGCCAGTCCGGCACGCCGCCCTTGTCGACATGCATGATCTCGTACTTGCAGCCGTATTTCTCGAGGATCTTCTTGCAGGCCTCGATGACCAGCGGGTCGTGCCAGTTGTCGACGCGCAGCAGCACGCGCTCGCCCGGCTTCAGGTCCCAGCAGGCGTGAAGGCCCTGGTTGTAGGGGCGCCTTGCGACCGCGTCGAGATAGGGCAGCAGCTGGTCGACGCTGGAGATTTCCAGATAGGGCGGGCAGCGCGGCGGCGAGGCCTGCAGCAGGGGCGGGGTTGCGTAGCTCGGCGGCGTGGCGGCGGCGCGCGTGCGATGGTCCAGCGTGTCTGGCATCGTCGTCCCTCCCGGATCGCGCCCGGCAGAGCTTTCGCTGCGGGCACCGTTTGTGCTTAATTGGCCGGAGATTGCATGCAGTTTCCGCCAGAGTCAAATTGAACCGGGCCCGGTTTCGCGAGTTTAACCTCTGGTTGCATGCAATATCTGATGACGGGGGAGGAGCGATGTCCACCCAGGTGGAGCGCCTCAGCCAGATCCTGCGCGAGCGCATCCTGGCCGGGCAGTTCAAGGGCGGCGACAAGCTGCCGGAAGTGGCGGTCGCCGAGGCGCTGGGCGTCTCGCGCACGCCGGCCCGTCTCGCGCTGGCCGCGCTGGAGCAGGAGGGTCTGGTGGTGCGCGAGCCCAATCGCGGCTACCGCGTGCGCGGCTTCACCATCGACGAGATCGTCGACGCCGTGAAGGTGCGGGGCGAGTTGGAGGCGATGGCCGCGCGCCTGGCGGCGGAACGCGGCATCGGGCAGGCGACCGCGGAGGCGCTGCGCCAGACCATGCGTCAGGCCGACGCGATCCTCAGCGCGCCGCGCCTCGACGTCGCCGACAGGGTCGCCTGGACGGAGAGCAATGTCGCCTTCCACCGCATCATCATCGACGCCTGCGGCAACCGGGCGCTGGGGGCCACGTTCGAGCATGTCTGCCGCACGCCGTTGGCCTCGCCCCGGGCGATCGTCTTCGACCAGACCATGCTGGACTTCGGCCGCAACCAGATCCGCCGGGCGCAGGAGGACCACACCCGCATCCTGGCCGCCATCGAGCAGCGCGCCGGGGCGCGGGCGGAGGCGATCATGCGCGAGCACGCCTTCATGAGCGCGGAGAACAAGCGGCGTAACCTGCTGGCCCTGGAGACGCGGAGCATCGACCGCGTGCCGGGGCTGGCGCTGATCGACCTCAGGAACGCGGGATAGACCATGGCATCCATCGACCGGCATATCCGATACCTGCTCGAGACCACGGATGTGGAGGACCTCGTCGCCGCCGATATCGGCTGTGGCGGCGGCGGATTCGTGCGCGCGCTCGCCGTGCTGGGCGCGGCGGTGACGGGGATCGAGATCGACGCCGGGAAGGTGGCGGCGGCCGACCGGCAGCCGAAGGTGGGCGGCGAGCGCTACCGCGAGGGCCGCGGCGAGGCGCTGCCCTTCCCGGACAACAGCCTCGACCTCGCCTGCTTCGTCTTCAGCCTGCACCACGTGCCCGACGCGGTGCGCGCCGGCGCCATCGCCGAGGTGGGGCGGGTGCTGAAGCCGGGCGGGCGGCTGCACGTCGTCGACCCGCTGCCGGAGGGCGACATGTCCGAGGTGCTGCGGCCGGTCGAGGACGAGACGGCCGTGCGCCGGGCGGCGCAGAACCTGGTGGAGGCGCAGGACGGCAAGGGCTACCGCCTGCTGCGCCGGGAGGTTTACGCGATCGACCGCTGGTTCCCCAGTGTCGACGCCTATCTGGAGCGCATCGTCATGACCGTGCCGGAGCGCGCCGCCAGGGCCGAGACCGCGCGACCGGAGGTGGAGGCCCGCTTCAAGCGCCTGGCCCGGCCGGATGGCGAGGGGCGCTTCTGGCTGTCCCAGCCCTGCGTCATGTTCCACCTGCAACGCAGCGACTGAACCCTGTCCGGGGTGGCGCGCTCACGCTCAGGATACCGGGGAGCCACAACCTCAGTGCAGGATGTCCTCCGCCGTCACCCGGGCGATGCGGGCGATCTCGCCGCTGATTTCGAAGCGGGCGGAGCGGGCGGAGAGGAACGCCAGCATGCCCTCGGCCACCAGTCTCCGGCTCTCCTGCCTGGTCATGCCGGTCATCCAGTTGGTCGCCGCGATGACCCAGGCATCCTCCGCCGAGACTCGGAGGCTGGTCATGAAATCCTCCGCCTGGCGAGTGATCCTGCCGCCATCCCGCAGATCGATCCGCGTCACCTCCGACCAGTGCGCCGATGCCCTGTCGAATTTCCGCGCCGTCTTGTACGCCCCGAACATCCTTCCCCCCCCGATGATAAGGCTCGCATTGAGCGACTGCTTGCTATTCTCTCCAACCCGGCGATGCGGGTCACGGGCTAAATTGTCTCAATAGAATCAATTAATTGGATTTCTTCCCTGGCTTTGGCGAGCGGCCATCCACGCGATTATCTTGCAAATTTGCGACGATTTCTGGTTTATCGGGGGCCGGAGCGCTGCGCCGCAGCCCGATTTCGCCGCGACCGGGGCGGCCGTTTTTCGGTCCAGATCGGTTTCCATACTGCGCGGACGGTTGGCGAGGGAGGATCGATCGATGGTGAGGCGTAACGCAATCTGTGCCGCGCTGACGGTGTCGCTGCTGGCGGGGTCGCTTTTGGCAGGGTCGCTTCTGGCGGTGTCGCTGCTGGCGGCACCGGTCCTGGCGCAGGGCTTTCCGCCTAGCGGCCCGCTGGCGATCCAGGGACAGGCGAAGGACCCGGGCTACGGTCACAGCGAGGAGAACCCGATCCGCGTCGGTGGCGGCATGGGGGAGGGGCCGCCCAACCAGCGCGCCTTCCTCGATCAGCTGGCGGGTCCGAATGGGGAGCCGCTCAGCTACAGCCGGGTCGGATCGTGCTGCGCCTACTTCACGATCAACGGTCTCGACGGCCGGACCGGCCTGCTCGACATCTACGAGGTGACCTGGCCGGGGCAGGCGGCGCCGGTGGCGCTCTACATCACCCTGTACGACTGGGACACGCCCCTCGCACCGGTCGGCTTCACCATCCGCTGAAATTGAATTGACGGAATTCCTCTCAACCGCGTGACCGGGATCACTGAGCGGCTCGCGGGACTGGGGCATTTGCGCCTCGGGGTGTCGGCCATCCGGGCGACAGAGAAGAGGAAACCCGACCATGAAGAAGTATCTGCTGCCACTGCTCGCGGCCCTGTCCGTGACGCCGGCGGCGTCGGCGCAATGGGCCGACACGCTGCAGTCGATCGCCATCGCGCCGTCGAACGATCACGTCTACTACTGGTACAGCCATGACGGCGGGCGCGTGGCCTCCGGCCTGACCAACGACCCGTTCCGCTATCGCGGCCCGCAGGCCTTCCAGCACCTGCCTGACTGGGGATTGATGGCGACCGGCATCAACAGCCAGGACCGCGTCTACTACTGGTGGCTGAGCAACGCCACGGGCCAGATGATGGTCACCGTGGGTACCTCGCAGAACCCGATCGCCCATCAGACGACCATCGGCGTGCCGATCCCGCCCGGCTACATCCTGCAGGATGTCGGCATCGCCTCGGACGACCGGGTCTACTACTACTGGCGCAACCGGCAATCCCACCGGATCATGAACTCGATCGGTACCTCGACCAACCCGGTCGCCCATCACAATCTGCGGCCCGTCGAGGGCGCGATCTTCATGCAGACCTACGACCTGCGGCATGTGGACATCGCCTCGGACGACCATGTCTACTACTGGTGGGAGAACATGAACGACAACCGGCTCTACGTCACCGCCGGCACCAGCACCAATCCCTTCGCCTATCGCGACGTCTACCCGGCCAATCAGCCGAACTGACGCCGCTGCGCCGGTTCCCGCGCGGCCAGCCAGTCGAGCGTGCGGGCGAGACCGCCGAAGGTGAAGACGTGATAGCCGACCGGGCCAAGGGCGCCATCCGTGATGCCGGCCCGGTCAAGCGCGTCGATCAGCGGTGCCGGATCGCCCGCGAGCAGGCTGCGGGCCAGTCTCAGCTTGGCCAGCAGGCCGCCGCCCGGCAGATGGACGCCGCACTTGGCGGCGAAGCGGGCCAGGGTGGCCGGGCTGGCCGGCCCGGCGATGCCAAGGCGCACAGGGCAGTCGATGCCGGCCTGACGCACGGCGGCAAGCCAGCGGATGATCGGCCTGGCATCGAAACCGAACTGGCTGACGATATAGGGGGCGAGCCCGCCGTCACGGGCCCGCGCCAGTTTCCGTTCCAGCCCGGCCAGCGGGTCGCCGACCGCGCCGGCATGCGGGTGGCCCTGCGGAAAGCCGGCGAAGCCGATCCGGTCGATGCCGTGGTCGGCCAGCCGGACGTCGTCGAGCAGCGCCAACGTGTCCGCGTAGGGCCCGAGCGGCGTGTTCCTGTCCCCGGCGACCAGCAGCACCTGGCGCACCGACGCCTGCCGGCGCGCGGCATCCAGGAAGGCGGTGAGCGCCGCGCGTGAGGCGATGCGCCGCGCCGCCAGATGGGGCACCGGGGCGAAGCCGGCTGCCGCGAGCGCCGCCGCCGCCGCGAGATGGTCCTCGGGCGGGCGGCCGGGCAGGGCGGTCAGGTAGACCTCGGTGCCGGGGGCGAGCCGGTCCTTGAGCAGCGCGATCTCCACCGGGTCCGGCCGCGTCGCCTCGATCGACCAGGCCGGCGGTGGTGGCGCGACCACGGACGCGGCCGCGAGCGGCTGCGCGGTGTCGATGCCGTGTCCGACCTCGCCCATCGCTCTCAGTCCCGCCGCCGCGAGATGACGTAGGATTCGTCGTTGAACCAGAGACCGCCATGGCGCTGCAGCACCTGCCGCGCGGCGTCGATATAGCGGCCGTCGATCGTCGCCTCCTCCAGGCGCTGATCCTCGATCTGGGCGACGTAGACGGCGGCGTTCCAGGCGGCGAACAGGGTCGAGGTGCCGATCGAGGTGGAGACCTCGCTGGGCAGGGTGTGCATGTCGTAGCGGAAGATCGAGCGGCTGTCGGCGTAGGCATTGAAGTTGAGGTGGCGGGCGTCGCCGGCGAGCTCCTTCTTCACCGCCTTCAGAAGCTGGTGCCGGTCGTGCTGGAAGGGGGCGTCGTCCGGCCAGACCCGGTTGATGATCTCCATCCCGGGGTCGTGGCCGTGGCTGTGGACGCCGATCAGGCGGCCGCCCGGCGCCAGGGCACGGGCCAGCGGGCCGATCACCTTGGCCGCCTTGAAGGCGAGCGGCGAGCGGGCCCGGTAGGGCTGCGAGGCGACGATCAGGTCATAGTCGCCGGCAGTGCCGCCGCGCCGGGGGATGACGGAATCGAGCAGGAATCGGTGATCCTCGCGATAGAGCACCAGGGCGACCGGGCGCTCGTAGATCGGGTTGCCGGACTTGCCGATGCGGGCCTGCCAGTTCTCCGCCAGGAAGGGCTGCAGCTCGGTGATCTGGCGTTCGAAGGCGTGGCTGGAATTGCCCGACAGCGCGACCTCCTTCCACACGAAGCTGCTGGCCGCGGCGGCCGAGCGCGTGGTCAGCCAGGGCGCCTCGGCATAATAGAGATTGGTCAGCACCAGCACGGTGGCCGGATGCTCGAAGAAGCGGTCGGGCATCTTTTCCAGGGTGAGGCGCACGTCCTCCAGGCTGATCTCCTTGCCCACCACGTGGAAGGGCATGGTCGGGAAACGGCTGTGCATGGCTCGCATCAGGCGGGCCAGCACCGTGCCGTCGCCGACCCCGGCGTCGAAGACCCGCACCGCCGGCGGCCGCGGGTGGATGTTGGCGAGTTCCAGCGCCACGCGGTTGGCGACCACCCACTTCTCCGAGCAGGTGTTGACGAAGAGCAGGTATTTCTGGCGGTTGTCGAAGAAGCGGAAATTGCCCATCGCGCCGTCATCCGCAGCCGGCTCGGGCACGGCGCCCTGGGCGGGCGGGGCGCTTCGGGGGGGCAGGATGACCGCGCGCTCGCCGCGGCCGGCGGGCGGATGGGCGGCCATGAACTGCTCGATGCGGGTCCAGGTCTGCTGGCTGATGCGGCGGCCGTCGCGGATGCGTCCCACCAGCTTGCCGTCGTTCACCGCGCGCCGGCCGAAGGTGGTTTCGGCCATGCCGGCGGCGCGGCAATAGGTGGTGATGCGGTCGAGGATGGTCTCGCGCTCCATGGTCGACAACGGCCGGTCCTCCTGGCGGCGGTGGGCGGCTGCGATGGCGGCAGCGTGGCCGAGGGACCAGCGTCACCGCCATCCGCCCGCCGATGGTCGCAGTCCGGAGCCGCCGGGGAAACCATATTCCAGCCCACGCGAATGTTGGGCAGAAATGTGGGAAGGATGGTGACGGCGTCGGGTAGCCGCGGAGCGGGCGGACGGCCGTCATGCGATTGACGGGCGGGCCGGGCCTTGCCACCTTTCCCTCGGGACGTTTGCGTGTATTGTTGAACGGTCGCGACAAAAGAAAGTGGACCCGCAAGCCAACGGGTCGTCACGAACCTTGGGAGGAGATCATGAAGACGGTTTACCGTACGGCCCTCATGGGCTGCGCCGGGATCGCCCTGCTTACAGCCGGCGGCGCGCAGGCGCAGGAATTCGAGCTGACGCTGCACCATCTGCTGGGGCCGACGGCGCCGGCGCACACCCAGATGCTGGTGCCCTGGGCGGAACGCATCGAGGAGCGAACGGACGGCCGCGTCCACATCGAGATCTATCCCGCCATGTCGCTGGGCGGCACGCCGCCGCAGCTGATCCGGCAGGTGCGTGACGGTGTGGTCGACCTGGTGTGGACGGTGAACGGCTACACGCCGAGCCTGTTCCCGCGCACGGAGGTGTTCGAGCTGCCCTTCGTGCATACCGACGACCCGGTGGCCACCAACCTCGCCATGTACGACCTGTTCGACGAGTGGCTGGCCGAGGAGTACGAGGGCCTGCGGGTGATGTTCCTGCACGTCCACCAGGGCCAGGCCATCCACATGGCCGACCAGCTGGTGCGCACGCCGGCGGAGTTCGCGGGGCTGACCATGCGCATCCCGACCCGTACCGGTGCCTGGGTGATCGAGGCGCTGGGCGCGGCGGCGGTGTCGATGCCGGTGCCCGACCTGCCGCAGGCGCTGGCCAGCGGCGTGGTCGACGGCGCGCTGATCCCCTTCGAGATCATCCCGCCGCTGCAGCTGCAGGATCTGACCGAGTACCAGATCGAGGGGCCGGACAGCCTGCGTCTCGGCACCACGACCTTCCAGGTGTCCATGAACATCGACACCTGGAACAGCCTGCCGGAGGACATCCAGCAGGTCTTCATCGAGGAGTCGGGGCCCGAGTGGTGGGCGGAGGTCGGCCGCATCTGGGCCGGCACCGATGTCGGCGGCCTTTCCGTGGCCACCAATGCCGGCAACACCCATGTGGTGCTGACCGAGGAGGAGGTGGCGCAGTTCCGCGAGGCGCTGGAGCCGGTGGTGGACCGCTGGGTCGAGGAGGTGACGGCGACCGGCATCGACGGTGCCGGTCTGGTCGCGGCCGCACGCGAGGCGATCGCCAGCCACTCCGACTGAGCAGGGGGAGCGGGGACGCCGCTCGATGGCGAAACTCCGGAAACGCGGTGAACGGGCGGGGCTGATCGGCCTCGCCCATCGCGTTTGCGCCTTCTGGGCGCTGATGGGCGGGCTGGTGCTGATGGCGCTGGTGCTGATGAACGCCTACAGCCTGTTCGCCGGCATCCTGTTCAACGCGCCCTTCGCCGGCGAGTACGAGATGGTGGAGGTCGGCGTCGCCATCGCCGCCTTCGCCTTCCTGCCCTACTGCCAGATCGAAGGCGCGCACGTCTCGGCCGACATCTTCACCGCGCGGGCCAGCCCCCGCACGGTGGCGCTGCTGATGCTGTTCGGCGCCGTGGTCGCCTTCCTGGTGGCGCTGCTGCTGCTGTGGCGGATGTATTTCGGGCTCGAGGGCTATATCCGCTACGAGGAGCGCACGGCGATCATGGGCTTCCCGATCTGGATCGCCTTCCTGCCGATCCTGGTCTCCCTGGCGCTCTGGGCGGTCGCCGCCCTGGTGACGGTGATCGAATCCACGCAAGACGCCGTGGCCGGCCGGCAAGGGCGCTAGGAGCGGGCGGTGGAGGACACGCTTCTCATCGCCCTCTTGGGCTTCGTCTGCCTGGTCGCCCTGATCGCCATCCGCATGCCCATCGCGCTGGCCATGATCATGGTCGGCGGCATCGGCACCTGGATCCTGGTGGGCGAACGCATCCTGCTCTCCCAACTGCAGGACCTGGCCTACGCGCAGTTCTCCAATTACGGCCTCTCCGTGGTGCCGATGTTCGTGCTGATGGGCGCGCTGGCGACACGGGCCGGCCTGTCGAGCGACCTGTTCCGCGCCGCCAATGCCTGGGTCGGCTGGCTGCGCGGCGGCGTGGCGATCTCCGCCATCGCCGCCTGCGCGGGATTTGGCGCGGTCTGCGGCTCCTCGCTCGCCACCGCCTCGACCATGGGCCGGGTCGCCTTGCCGGAGCTGCGCCGCTACCGCTATTCCGGCGCGCTGGCGACCGGCACGCTGGCGGCGGGCGGCGTGCTGGGCATCCTCATCCCGCCCTCGGTGGTGCTGGTGGTCTACGCGGTGATCGTGGAGGCGAACATCGTCACCATGTTCGCCGCGGCGCTGATCCCCGGCCTCATCGCGGTGGTGCTGTTCGTCGTCACGATCATGATCTATGTCCGCATCTGGCCGGAGGCGGGGCCCAAGGGGGCGGCGGTCGCCCGCAACGAGCTGATCGCCGCGACCATCAACATCATTCCCGTGGTGATCATCTTCGGCCTGGTCATCGGCGGCATCTATGGCGGCTTCTTCAATCCAACGCCTGCCGCCTCGATCGGCGTCTTCCTGGTCGCCGTCTACGGCATCCTGCGCGGCTATCTGCGGCTTTCGGCCTTCAAGGAATCGCTGCTGGAGACCGCCAAGACGACCGGCATGATCTACCTGATCCTGCTTGGCGCCGAACTCCTGAAGATCTTCATGAGCCGGGCCGGCGCGCCGCAGGCGGCGGCCGAGTTCCTGGCCAATTCCGGCCTCTCCGCGATGGCGGTGATGGTGCTGCTGCTGGTGGCGCTGATCATCCTGGGTTGCCTGATGGACAGCCTGTCGATGATCCTGCTGGTCATCCCGTTCTTCTGGCCGGTGCTGCTGGAGATCAACGGCGGCAACTACGTGTCGGCCGAGCAGGCGGCCTTCGGCATGTCGAACGAGGACCTGAAGATCTGGTTCGGCATCCTCGCCCTGATCGTCGTCGAACTGGGGCTGATCACGCCACCGGTGGGCATGAACGTCTTCGTCATCTCCGCCCTGGCGCAGGGCGTGCCCATGCGCGAAACCTTCATCGGCGTGCTGCCCTTCTTCTTCGCCGAACTGATCCGCGTCGCCCTCCTGCTGGCCGCGCCCATCCTGGTGTTCTGGCTGCCGCAGTTGTTGAGCGGGTAGAAGCTGGTGCGGGCAAACAAATCTCGCTAATCTCGGCATTCCCGCTTCCTGCCAGGCTCGGATGAAGAAACGCGGTGCCGCCGCAACCACTTCTACTTCACTTCTGGCATGCACTAAAATCGAACCCTATGGCTAGTGAATCGACGGGGCTGGAGCCTCACGAAGATAAATCATGAGAAGAGACGAACGAAATAAATCACTTCATGAGTTTATCGAATCCAAAAATTAGCCCACTAATTATTGGATATTTTCTTAGATAATTTAGATGGACAAAATGTACATTACAATAATGAAAATAGCATCTCTTTTAATTGTGAGCCTCCAGATAAACTCTGCGATAGCGGAAGAAAGTTATGAGGTTGCCGGTAATCTGTTTTGTATCCCAAGTGGATATGTTAACGGATATGCTCAGGACCATGCTATAAGTATTTCTGCACATGATATTCTATTGCTACCTTATGATTTAAGTAGTCCAGTACTGACTGATGTCGAGGCATTCATTACGATTCAGGAGAATGAGGATGAATGGTCATCTGGGTTCGCGCTTGGAGTTCACTTGGGAACAAATGTTGACTATTCTGGTGCACTTGAATCTGGCACGATAATTTATGTGAATGATTTAGTCACAAATTTACTTGAAGAGGTTGAAGTCCCGAATTGGTTTGACAGGTCAAATAATTATATTTATCGAGCAGATAATTTTGATGCTTATTTATCATGTTTTGAAAGGATGTCTCGAAGCCCACTGAGTCAAAAATACGGATGTATAATTCAGGCTGAGACCGAGGGAGCTTTCTTGGAAGGAATTGTCGATGTCAATTCCCTTCATATGGTTGAAGATGTTCTTAGGAATTTCGAGCTACTGATGCGAAGCTTCAGTTGTGAGGATGGAGAGGTGCGATGACGATCGCGACGAGATTTCGGGTACCGGCTGAACGGGTGGCTTTGACCATTTCCAACGAGGACCAGCGTGACCAGGATCGCCGGGCGAAGATCGACAGGCTGCAGGAACTCGTCACGCAAGGGCTTGAGAGCGGCCAGCCCAAACTGGAGATGACGTCAATCCGTGACGTCGCAAAAACCTGTCTCGATGCGGCAAACAGTTGCGAGAGTGAGTCTTGAGCAGCGCGCTCGGGACGCGCTGGAACTCCTGATCGAGAGCCCGGCACGCCTCAGAGGATTGAGTGACACAGTCGTGTGCCGGCATGCTCTGAACAAGATACCTTAAGGCTACTCGCAGGGTGGCAAGCGGACGTCCAGCGGCAGTGTCGTGCTGTCGTCCCCGCAGGCCACGGCGAGCTGTTCGGCGGTGAAGCTCGCCAGGGCGCTGAAGGAAGCACCGGAGAGGTCGGCGCCGGTCAGGTCGGCGCCGATGAAGGAGGCGTCGAAGCCGGTGTCGGAAAGATCGGCGCCGCGCAGGATCGCGCCGTCGAACAGGGTGCCATAGGTCTGCAGGCCGGAGAGCACGGCGCCGGTCAGGTCGGTGCCGTCGAAGGCGGTGTAGAAGGCCCGCGTTTCCCGCAGGTCGGCGCCCCGCATGTTGAAGCCCGACGGATCGAACAGGATCATCGCGCCGCGCAGATCGGCACCGCTCAGGTCGCCGCCGGCGGCGGCGCGCACCACCTCGGGCGCCGGATCCAGCCAGGCGTCGGCGAGGTCGCAGCCGGGACAGCTGCCGGTCGCGAGGAAGCGGGCGAGGTCGGCCTTGTCGAAGGCCCGTACCGGGGCGGCCGCGAAGACCGCCAGCGAGACGGCGAGCACGATGCGCATTCCACGGCCTCCCGGATCGTCTGGTCGGGGCATGATAGCACAGTGGCGCGCGGGGGCGGCAGGCATGCCGCCGCGGCCGTCCGCGACCGCCGGCGGCCATGCTCTTTGGTCTAGGCCGGCACTGTCGGCCGGCGAATCCGTCTGGCGGGCGTCCACGGTTGATCTAAAGTGGTGATCCGACCGCCGCGCCCATTGGCAGAGGCGACCCGGCCGGGCTTGTCGTTCACGCTTATGTTGGTTGCTGGTGCCCCGGGACGGTGGTCGTCCCGGGATGATGCGCGCAAGCGCGGGCACGAGGCGTCTGGACATGAACGAGCGCGCCTTTGCCGTCCATCTGGGCGGCGGTCTCTATCTCGACTCCAATGGCGACCTGCACCAGGGCGAACCGCCGGGGACGCCGGTCTACGAGGCGCCCTTCAAGCTGCCGATCGACCCGAAGAAGGCGCGCGACGCCATCGAGGGCGTGCAGAAGGCGCTGAAGGACATCAACACGAAGCCCGAGGTGCTGCAGAAATTCGCCGAGTTCGGCTTCGACACCAAGATCCTCGACGTGCTGTCGGGCATCGGCAAGATCGCCGGGGTGATCGCGCCCGTCTTCGCCGTGGCGGCCGTCGCCTACGACATCCTGAAGCTGTTCGGCCTGTTCAAGGAGGGCCCCTCGGCGCTGGAACTTCTCGTCAAGCAGCGCTTCGACGAGCTGGAGGACAATGTCGAGACGATCAAGGTGCTGATCCAGACCAAGGACCTGCGCGACGGGCGGCTGCGCGTGGAGGAATTCCTGGGCGGCGTGAAGGACCACGCCAACCAGCTGCGCCACGCCGATCCGAGCCCGGTTGAACTGGAGGCCGATCGTGCCCGCATGTTCGACCTGCACGACGAGAAGGTGGCGGGCGTCAGCCTGCTGCTCGACAAGGCCACCTGGATCGGCAATTTCGACCGCGAGGAGCACACCCGGGTCTGGCCGCTGATCCAGCACGTCGTCCACACCATGCCCGATGGCGCCGGCCGGCCGCCCGTGCATGTGCCCTATCCGGCGGACGACTCGCTGCATTTCGATCACCGGCTGATGGTGCCGATGGCGAGCTACGCCGCCACCTCCTATCTCGCCTGCATCCGCGGGATCGTGCCCGAGCACCGCAGCGGCGGCGACTTCCGGGAGCGCCTGCGGGGCTACGCGGTGAAGCTGGACGAGTTGGCGCACGAATTGCTGCGCCACGGCCTCGGACGCACCTACTACACCGCCCAGCATTTCGCCTATCCGGTGATGCTGGCGCCGCACGAGGTGGAGTGGTCGGGCGTGCTGCCCGGGATCGGCAGCCCGCGCATCAGCCGCAAATGCGGCCGCTGGCCGGTCGGCGCCTTCGACCTGCGCTTCCACGGCGACCTTTTCTTCGCCGGCTTCCTGGACGGCCTGTTCCGGGCGGAGTTCCTCGGCTACGACCATCCGACCCGGCATGGCGGCATGGAGTTTCGCTGGATCCCGCCGGCGCGGCTCGAGCCGGCGGCGTTCGGCAACTTCCAGATCGCCAATCCGGAGGAGTGCGCCGCTGCCGCCAACGCCCGGTCGGAGCAGGACTATGCCGACCTCCTGTCGATGAGCGGCTATACCGAACTCGTGCGCCTGGCGGCGCTCTTCCGCAGCGAGGCGACGGAGCCGGACCGCAGCCAGACGCTGGCGCCGAGCAAGCCGCTGCACTACCGCACGCCGCTGCCGTCGACCTCGGTGACGGTGGAAAGCGAGCCCTTCATGTCGGCCGACATCATCACCGCCACCGCCAAGCGCGAGCCGCAGCAGTGCATGGCGACGGTGCGGGTGCGCACGCAGTCGCTGAAACGGGCGCGGCCGACCGCCTACACCGTTCGCCTGCGCACGCTGGCCTCGATTCTGTCGAGCGGCCGCTGGCAGGAACCGTCCTACGACCAGTTCCAGCGCGCCGACTACGTCGCGGACGCCGATCGACGGTTCAAGCGGCTGGATCTGCTGGAAACCGACGCCGCGCTCGGTGCCGTGGAACTGGTCTCCGGCAGCACGCCGCGCGACCGGCCGGTCAGCGCGGAGGGGGTGGTGGAGCTCGACGCCCACACATTCGACTGGTGGATCCCGGTGCAGACCCCCTTCATCACGGCGCTGGAAATCGGCCCGCATCTGAGCGCGCTGCGGGCGGCGAACTGGAACGGCCTGCCGCCAGACCAGCTCGACGAGCTGACCGGACGGCCGATGCAGACCCTGTCGGACGAGGGCGCGATGGTCTTTTCTCGGCAGCGGCTGGCCTATGCCGACCTGCTGCCGGAGCTGATCTGGAAGAGCCAGGACCAGGACTGGGACGGTCAGCACCGGCTGCCCGAGCCCAAGCGGGTGCGCATCGAGTACCGCCTGGACTGGGTCGGCGACCGCCTGTCGCTGAGCGTCAGCAACGACCCCGCCGACCGCAACTACGTCGTCTATCTGGTGCTGGAGGAGACGCTGCCGGCGAGCGGCCGGCGCCTGCACACGGCGGTGCCGATCCCGATCAACGGCCAGCTGACCTACGTGCCGCAGAAGTTCTTCGACGACGAGCGCAAGGAGTACGAGGAGGCGATCCGCACGGTGACCCGCTTCAACGAGCGCTACAGCGAGCAGCGCGAGCCGGGCCCCATCGATCCGATCATCGGCTGGATGACCCCGGCCGACCTGGTGACCCGCCAGGGTCTGTCGCGCTTCTTCGCCGCTGCGCGGGAGCACGCGCCAGGCCTGCTGGGCGAGGTGGTGAGCGAGATCCGGCTGCGCCAGCCCGTGCGCTAGCGGGAGTCAGTCGCGATCCGGCCGTTCGAAGGCTGGAGCGACCGCATCGACCAGCGTGGCATAGTCGTCGAGGGCGATGCCCCGGTCCGCCAGGGCGAGGTCACCAACGGACTGTTGCGCCGCGGTGGTGGCCGCGCTCATCACTGGCGCCAGGCCGAGATCCTCGAGCGTGGCGCAGACCTCGCGCATCTCAGCGGCGCGCCTGACGCCGTGGCGGGCCATGCGCTCCATCTGGTAGCCGGGCAGCCGCGTCCAGTCGAGACCGGGATAGGTGTCGGCGAGGGAGGCGAGGACGGCGTCGGCAACGCCGGCCTTCTCGGCGGCTACCAGGCATTCCGCCGTGATCGCCTCGAAGCCCTTCATGAAGACGCTGCGCACCATCTTGATGGCGCTGGCCGCGCCCACCGCGTCGCCGGCGACAGACAGGTTGAAGCCGAGCGATTGGAGGCGGGGGACCATCGCCACGGCATCCGGCCCGGCGATAAGCACCGGCGTCAGGTGCCCACGCGGATGGACCGGTCCCATCACCGCCATGTCGAGGTAGGAGGCGCCAGAGGTGGTGACGGCGCGGGCCGCCGCCTGCTTGCGCGACGGAGCGACGGAGTTGATGTCGACATAGCACTGGCCGGGCCGCAGGAGCGGTGCCGTCGTTTCGGCGGCCGCGAGCGCGCTCGTCGCGGTGACGGCGGAGATGACGAACTCGGCATCGGCGACCGCCGACCAGGCATCCGTATCGAGGCGGGCGCCGACGCCGGCAGCGCGGGTGCGCCAGTCCGTGGCGGGCGGCGAGACTGAGATCAGGATGTCGTAGGCGCTGATCGACGCCCCGGCCGTGATGAGGCTGGAACCGAAGCTCTGGCCGGCCTCGCCGAAGCCGATGAAGGCTATCCTGGTGGTCATGTGCCGTCCGGGTGTTGCGGGCCAAGGTGATCCGGGCCCGCCGATCTTGCCGACTATCCGGCGGTCGCGAAAGCGCCGCTTGCGGCCTAGTGCGGATCATACCTTGACGGAATCGCGTCAGCGATTCCGTCAAGGTATGTGAATCCGCACTAATTGATAGATGATAGACAGGATCACGGCTTAACGGAGCCGGGGCCGGCTCCGTTAAGCCGTGATCCTGTCTAGAATGGCGCGACGACTTGACCCTTTGCGTTCCCCACACTCCAGCGCACCGAGAGACCGACCCCGTGAGCCAGCACCAGCGACCGATCCGTTGCGCCGTCATGCGCGGCGGCACCTCCAAGGGCCTCTATTTCCTGGCCGAGGACCTGCCGGTGGAGACCGGCGCCCGCGACCGCTTGCTGCTGGCGCTGATGGGCTCGCCGGATCCGCGGCAGATCGACGGGCTGGGCGGAGCCGATCCGCTGACCAGCAAGGTGGCCGTCGTCAACGCCTCGACGCGGCCGGACGCGGATGTGGACTACCTCTTCCTGCAGGTCTTCCCCGACCGGCCGGTGGTCACCGATCAGCAGAACTGCGGCAACATCCTCGCCGGGGTCGGTCCCTTCGCCGTCGAGCGGGGGCTGGTCCGCGCCACCGCCGGGAAGACGGTGGTGCGCGTCTACCTGGTCAATTCCGACAGCATCGCCGAACTGGAGGTCGACACGCCGGACGGCGCGGTGCGCTATGCCGGAGAGGCGCGGATCGACGGCGTGCCGGGCAGCCACGCGCCGGTGATCCAGCGCTTCATCGGTACCGCCGGCTCGCAATGCGGGGCGCTGCTGCCGAGCGGCAACGCGGTCGACACCATCGACGGCGTGGCCTGCACGCTGATCGACAACGGCATGCCGGTGGTGGTGCTGCCGGCCGCGGATTTCGGCGTCACCGGCGAGGAGGACAAGGCGGTCCTGGAAGGCGACGAGGCGCTGCGGCGACGGCTGGAGGCGATCCGGCTGCAGGCCGGGCCGATGATGAACCTGGGCGACGTGGCTCAGGCCTCGGTGCCGAAGATGTCGCTGGTGCTGCCACCCCGGGCGGGTGGCCTCATCGCCACGCGCACCTTCATCCCGCAGCGCCTGCACAGCTCCATCGGCGTGCTGGGCGCGGTCAGCGTCGCCAATGCCTGCCTTATCGACGGCACGCCCGCCGCCGCGCTCGCCGCCGTGCCGGATGGCAATCCCAAGCTCTGCGATGTCGAGCATCCGACCGGCGCGCTGACCGTCGAGCTCAGCCTCGATGCCCAGGGGCAGGTGGAGAAGGCCGGCATCCTGCGCACCGCGCGGATGCTGATGGACGGCACCGCCATGGCGCCCGAGGGCCTGTAGGCGCGACCATCCGGCGATCCCCGGCGTGACCACCACTGTCGTGGCTCCTGGTTCACAAATTCATTCATTCGATTGAATTGTTCGACGGGAGGACCTAGATAGGGCGTGACCGACCCCTCGCATCCAGCCCGGGCGGTCGCCGGAAGGAGGAGCACCATGCCGGAACCGGGAGACAAGGCGGTACCGGGCCGCCAAGCCGGCCGCCGCGCCCCCAGCCGGGACCGGGGGGAGGAGACCCGCCAGCGCCTGATCGTGGCGGCGGTGCGCCTGTTCGGCGAGCGCGGCTTCGAGGGCACCGCCACGCGCGAACTCGCCGCGGCGGCCGGCGCCAATCTGGCGGCGATCCCCTATCATTTCGGCGGCAAGGAAGCGCTCTACCATGCCGCCGCCGACCACATCGCCGGCGAGGTGGCGTCGCATCTGGCGCCGCAGCTGCGCCAGGTCGACCGGGTGATCGAGGGCGGACGTCTCGATCCCGCCACGGCCCGCGACCTGCTCTACGCTCTGGTCGACGGGTTCGCCACGCTGGTCGTCCAGCCGGAATCGGAGGAGTGGGTCCGCTTCGTGCTGCGCGAGCAGATGCACCCCACCGCCGCGTTCGAGCGCATCTACTCAGGTCTGATCGGCCGCATCGCCGCGGTGCTGGTGCGCGTCGTCGCCACGTTGACCGGCCAGCCGGCGGACAGCGAGACGGTTCGCCTGCGCGCGATCTCGGTGATCGGCCAGATCCTGATCTTCCGCGTCGGCCGGGCGACGGTGCTGCGGGTGCTCGACTGGGACGAAATCGACGCCGACGGTGCTGCCGCCATCCGGCGCGTCCTGCGCGAGAATGTCGACCGCCTGCTGGCCTTGCCGGACGCTGGCGGGGCGTGATGAAGCGCGCCGCCGCCATCGTCCTTCTTCTCCTCGCGGCCGGCGGGCTGGCGGCCTGGCAGCTCGGCTGGCTGGCGCGCTGGGGGCTGATCGAGGCGGAAGCCGAGAGCTTCGCGCTCTATGGCAATGTCGACATCCGCCAGGTCGAGCTCGCCTTCCCCAATGGCGGACGCATCACCGAGATGACGGTCGAGGAGGGGGAGAGCGTGCGGACGGGCGACGTGCTCGCCCGGCTCGACCAGCAGCCGATCCTCGACGAGTTGCGCATGGCGGAGGCGGAGCTCGCCGCCCGACAGGCCCGGCTGGCCCTGCTGGAGGCCGGGGCGCGGCCGGAGGAGATCGCGAGCGCCCATGCCCAGGTGGCCGAGCGCGAGGCCGCCCTCGCCAACGCCAGGGAGACCCTCTCCCGGCAGCGCCGGCTGGCGGCCAACGGCACCACCTCGCCCGCCGCGCTGGACGATGCAGAAGCCCGGGTGATGCAGCTCGAGGCACAGCTCGCCATGGCGGTGGAGGCGCTGAACCAGCTCCTCGCCGGGCCGCGGGCGGAGGAGATCGCCGGCGCGCGCGCGGAGGTGGCGGCGGCGGAGGCGCGGGTCGCGGCCATCGGCACGCGGCTGGAGGACGCCGTCCTGACCGCTCCGGACGACGGCGTCATCCTGACCCGCCTGCGCGAACCGGGCGCCATCGTCGGCGCGGGAGCGGCGGTCTATGCCCTGTCGCTGCAGCAACCCGTGTGGGTCCGCGCCTATATGCCGGAGCCCGATCTTGGCCGCATCGCGCCGGGCATGGCGGCGCTGGTGTGGTCCGACAGCCGCCCGGACGACCCCTATGCGGGCCATGTCGGCTTCATCTCGCCGACCGCGGAGTTCACGCCGCGCAGCGTGGAGACGCCGGATCTCCGCTCCGATCTCGTCTTCCGCTTCCGCGTCGTCGTCGAGGACGATGGCGCGGGGCTGCGCCAGGGCATGCCGGTCACCGTCACCTTCCCCGGACTGACGGAGCACTAGATGGCGAGCGACGCGCTGGCGCGACTCGACGGGGTGACGATGCGCTTCGCCGGTGCCGAGGCCCCCGCTCTCGACGGCATCGACGCCGAAATCCTCGGCGGCCGGATCACCGGCCTCGTCGGTCCGGACGGTGCCGGCAAGACGACGCTGATGCGCCTGATGACCGGCCTTCTGCAACCCAGCGCGGGGCGGATCGAGATCCTCGGTCACCCCGCACACGGCTCGCTGACGCCGATCCACCGGTCGATCGGCTACATGCCGCAGCGCTTCGGGCTCTACGAAGACCTCTCGGTCATCGAGAACCTCGAACTCTACGCCGACCTGCGCGGCCTGACGGGGCCCGAACGCCGCCAATCCTTCGACCGGTTGCTCGCCTTCACCGATCTGGCGAGATTCCGCGGCCGTCTCGCCGGCAGGCTCTCGGGCGGCATGAAGCAGAAGCTGGGGCTGGCCTGCGCCTTGCTGAAGACGCCGCGGCTGCTGCTGCTCGACGAGCCGGGCGTGGGTGTCGACCCGATCTCGCGTCGCGAACTATGGCGCATGGTGGGGGATCTGACCGGACAGGGCATCGGCGTCGTCTGGTCGACCGCCTATCTGGAGGAGGCGGAGCGCTGCGACACCGTGCTGGTGCTCGACCGGGGGCGCCTCGCCTACACGGGCCCGCCCGGCGGGCTGACCGGTCGGGTGGAGGGACGCGCCTACCACCTGACCGGCCTCACCGACCGGCGCACGGCGCTGGCCCGCCTGCTCGACCGGCCGGAAGTGATCGACGGCGTCATCCAGGGCAGCGCGGTCCGGCTGGTGACGCGCGCGGGCGCGGGCGTGCCCGAGCCGGACGAGGCGGGCGTGGTGCCGGAGCCCGTGCCGCCGCGCTTCGAGGACGCCTATGTCGACATGCTCGGCGGTGGGCCCGGCGGGCACTCCGCGCTTGCCGAGGGCTACCGGACGATCGACGGCGGCGGCACGGTGATCGAGGCCGAGGGGCTGACCAAGCGCTATGGCGACTTCACCGCGGCCGGCGACATCAGCTTCGCCATCGGACGCGGCGAAATCTTCGGCCTCCTGGGCCCCAACGGGGCGGGCAAGTCGACCACCTTCAAGATGCTCTGCGGCCTCAGCCGGCCGACGGCCGGTCTGGCGCGTGTCGCCGGCCTCGACCTCGCCAGGGACGGACCCAGGGCGCGCGCGCGCATCGGCTACATGGCGCAGAAGTTCTCGCTCTATCGCGACCTGACCGTGGCGCAGAACCTGGCCTTCTTCGCCGGCGTCTACGGGCTATCCGGCCGACGGCGCCGGCGTCAGACTGAGCGCCTGGTCGACATCTTCGACTTCGGCCCGCATCTGACGGTGGCCGCCAGGGATCTGCCGCTGGGCTTCAAGCAGCGCCTGGCGCTGGCCTGCGCGGTCATGCACGAGCCCGAGGCCCTGTTCCTGGACGAGCCGACCTCCGGCGTCGACCCGATCACCAGGCGCGAGTTCTGGACCCATATCAACGGGCTGGTGCGGCGCGGCGTCACCATCCTGGTGACCACCCATTTCATGGACGAGGCTGAATATTGCGATCGCGTGGCGCTGATCTATCGCGGCCGCGAGATCGCCACGGGCACGCCGGACGACCTGAAGGTGCGGGCGCGCAGCGACGAGACCCCCGATCCGACGCTGGAGGAGGCCTTCATCGGCCTGATCGAGGCGTCCGACGCGGAGCGGGAGGCGGCATGAGGCGCTTCCTCGCCCTCACGCGCAAGGAGGCGCTGCAGGTCGGCCGTGACCCGTCGAGCATTCTCATCGCCTTCGTGCTGCCGCTGATCCTGCTCTTCCTGTTCGGCTACGGCGTCTCCCTCGACGCCACCTCGATCCGCGTCGGCCTGGTGCTGCCGTCGACCGAGGACGCCGACGACCTCGCCGCGGCGCTGACCGCGTCGGACGGCATCGAGGTGACGACCGCGCGCGACCGGCGCGACCTGACCGGGGCCCTGGTCGCCGGCGAGATCCGCGGCATCGTGGTCATCCCCGATGGCTTCCGGGCCGGCGACCCGATTCAGGTGCTGACCGACGGGTCGGAACCCAACACGGCGCGCTTCGTGGAGAACTACGTGCGCGGCATCGTGCAGAGCTGGATCGCCGGCGAAGCCGGTCGGCCGTCACCGCCCAGCATCGCGGTCGATCAGCGCTACTGGTTCAACCCGGGCCTGGAAAGCCGGTACTTCCTGGTGCCGGGGTCGATTGCCCTGGTCATGTCCCTGATCGGCACGCTGCTGACGGCGCTCGTCGTCTCGCGGGAATGGGAACGCGGCACCATGGAGGCCATGCTGGCGACGCCGGTCAGCCCGGTCGAGCTGCTGCTCGGCAAGTTCGTGCCCTATCTGCTGCTCGGCCTCGGCTCCATGGCCATCTGCACCATGCTGGCTGTGTGGCTGTTCGGCGTGCCCCTGCGCGGCTCGATACCCGCGCTGGTGGCGATCTCCGCCGCCTTCCTGGTGCCGGCGCTGGGACAGGGGCTGATCATCTCGGCCCTGTCGAAGAACCAGTTCGTGGCCTCGCAACTGGCGCTGCTCTCCGGTTTCCTGCCGGCGACGCTGCTCTCGGGCTTCATCTTCGAGATCGACAGCATGCCGCAGGTCATCCAGTGGATCACCGTCGTGGTGCCGGCGCGCTACCTGATCCCCAGCCTGCAAACGGTGTTCCTGGCCGGCGACATCTGGCCGCTGTTCCTCGGCGACATCGCCGCGATGCTGGCGATCGGGATGGTGTTCATGGGCCTGGCCGCCAACGCCACCCGCAAGCGCCTGGCGTGAGGGCGGGCGATGGGCCGTATCCTCGCCCTGGTGGTCAAGGAGTTGCTGGCGCTGCTGCGCGACCCCAAGGGGCGCATGGTGCTGATCGGCCCGCCGGTCCTGCAGCTCTTCATCTTCAGCTACGCCGCCACGCTGGAGGTCAGCAATGTGCGCATCGGCCTGCTCGACCGCGACAACGGCGCGTGGAGTGCGGAACTGCTGCAGCGGCTGGAGGCGTCGGACACCTTCGCAGAGATCGTCCCGGTCGATGGTGTCCAGGCGATCGACCGGCTGATCGACCAGCGCCGGGTCATCGCCGTGCTGCATGTCGGCCCGACCTTCTCCCGCGATCTGATGGCGGGGTCGGATGCGGCGGTGCAACTGCTGCTGGACGGCCGGCGCTCCAACGCCGCGCAGATCGTGGACGGCTATGTGCGCCGCCTGCTCGCCGACCTGAACCGCGACGCCCGGGCGCGGGCCGGCCTGCCGGCCGTTCCGGATGATCCGCTGGTGGTGCGGCACTGGTTCAACCCGACGCTGGAATACCAGTGGTTCACCGTGCCCAGCCTGCTGGCCATGCTGACCATGCTGATGGGGCTGATCGTCACTTCGCTCTCCGTGGCGCGGGAGCGCGAGCTGGGCACCTTCGACCAGCTGCTGGTCTCACCGCTGACCCCGGCGCAGATCCTGGCGGGCAAGAGCCTGCCGCCGCTGCTGGTCGGCCTGTTCCACGGCACCCTGTTCCTGCTCGCCGCAATCTTCATCTTCCGGGTGCCGTTCACCGGCAGCCTCGCTTTGCTCTATGGCAGCCTGGTCGTCTATCTGGCGGCGGTGATCGGCATCGGCCTGTTCATCTCCTCGCTCTGTGCCACCCAGCAGCAGGCGATTCTCGGCAGCTTCCTGTTCGCCGCGCCGGCCGTCCTGCTCTCCGGCTTCGCCACGCCGGTGGAGAACATGCCTGAATGGCTGCAGACGGCGACGCTGATCAACCCGCTGCGCCACTTCCTGGTGATCGTGAAGGGGCTGTTCCTGAAGGACATGCCGCTGGAGACCGTGGCGGCGAGCGTGCTGCCGCTGGCGCTGATCGCCCTGGTCACGCTCGGCACCGCCGCCTGGCTGTTCCGCCGCCGGCTGGGCTGACCCGCGGCGCTGTGACCCGGCCGGATCGCTGTGCTAGGCTGCCCTCGCTGCCGCCCGCGATGAGGCGGGCGCGACGAACGGTAAGCGGATTGACGGGGCGCCTTGGCGGACCAGACGATCCAGGACAGGCTGTCCAGGAACCTCCTGGAGAACGTCTTCGGGCGGGCGGCCGACCTCGCGGCCCTCACCGAAACGCTGGCGGCGGGTGCGACACCCATCCAGTTCGTCCACGGCGTTTCCGGCGTCGGCAAGTCGACACTGCTGCAGGCGCTTGGCGCCCGGCTGGCGGCGGCGGGCTGGCACGTGGTGCCGCTCGACGGCGGCCATACCGAACCCACACCGGCCGGTGTCCTGCAGGCGCTGGCGACCGCCGTCGGCGCGCCGACGGCGACCCTGGCGGGGCTCACCGACGCGCTTGCCGGGGCGGGCGCGCCGGTGGCGTTGCTTGTCGACGGTTACGAGGCGCTGGGCCTGGTCGACGCCTGGATGCGCCGGGCCCTGATCCCGGCCCTGCCGGCCGACATCCGTCTCGTGCTGGCCACTCGGCTGCCGCCCGGGCCGCAATGGACGCAGGCGGCGGAGTGGCGCGGACTGGTGCGGGTGCACCCGCTCGGTCCGCTCGACGACGCGGCGGCGCGCGCCCTGCTGCGACGCCTGGGGGTCGCGGAGGCACGCCTGGACCCGATCCTCGCCGCCTCGGGCGGCCTGCCCGTCGCCCTGACCCTGGCGGCCCAGGCGGCCGACCCCGCGACACCGGAGCAATCCCCGGCGAGCCCTGGACTGCCGGAGCTGGCACGGCGCTTCCGTGACAATATAGGCGAACCGCACCTGCGCCAGGCGGTCGAGGCGGCCAGCGTGGTGCGGCGGCTGACCCGGCCGCTCCTCGACCGGCTGGTGCCGGGCGGTGATGGCGAGGCGCTGATGACGCGGCTGCGGACGCTCGACGTCTGCAGCGTCGAGGCCGACGGGCTGGCGCTGCACGACGCCGTGCGCGAGGCCATCGCGGCTGACCTGCAGGCGACCGATCCCGCGCGTCACCGCCGCTACCGGCGCGAGGCCTGGCGCCATCTCGACCAGGACCGTCGCGCGGCTGGCCGGCCGGAACTGTGGCGGCACACGGCCGACCTGCTCTACCTGATCGGCAACCCGATCTGCCGCGACGCCTTCTTTCCGCCCGGCGCCGCCGATCTGCGGGTCGAGCCGGCGGAGGAGACGCATCGCCCGGCCATCCGGGCCATTGCCGCACGCCACGAGCACGCCGCGGCGGCCGCCCTGGTCGATCTCTGGCTCGATCACGCCTTCGCGGCGTTCAGCGTCGTCATCGACCAGGCGGGCAGGGTGGAGGGCTTCACCGTGCTGGCCGACGGCGACGACCTGCCGGAGGCATTGCGCGCCGCCGACCCGGTGGCCCGCGCCTGGACCGCCGATCTCAGGCGGCGGCCGCTCGGACCGGGCGAGACCGCGCTGTTCCTGCGGCGCTGGCTGAGCGCCGACGCCGGCGAGGCGCCGGCACCGCCGCAGGCGGCCGGCTGGCTCGACATCAAGCGCAGCTATCTGGAACGCCGCCCGGCGCTGCGCCGGGTCTATCTGGGTCTGGAACGCCCGTCGCCCTATCGCCGCGCCGCCGAGACGCTGGGCTTCCGGCCGCTCGAGGACGGCGCCGTGGCGCTCGGCGACGGCACGGTCCACGGCCTCCTGCTCGACATGGGGCCGGAGTCGGTCGACGGCTGGCTGAAGGCCATCCTGGCGGCCGAGTTGGGCCTGGACGGCGGGGGCGTGCTCGACCACGCGCGCCGGGGCGTGCGTCTCGACGGCGACCTCGTGCCGCTGACCCGCCGGGAGTACGACGTCATGGCCCGGCTCGACGCCCATGCCGGCGCGGTGGTCAGCCGCGACGACCTGCTGGCGGCGATCTGGGGCGAGCCCGCGCCGGTCGGTTCCAACGTCGTCGACGCGGTGGTGCGGGAGCTGCGCCGCAAGCTGGGCGAACGGGCGGCGCTGATCGAGACGGTGCGTGGCCACGGCTACCGGCTGGGTCCCTCGCCGGACGGCGGCTGAGGCGCGCCCGGCCCCTTCTCATCACTTTCTCATCCGGCGCTCATGCAGGGCGCGACGGGTCCGGGCAGGATCGACCGATGATCAAGATTAAGAGGAGGACAAGATGACCCAATGGAGCCTGAACGGCCTGTGCGCCGAGGTCTGCACCTGCGAGACGGCCTGCCCATGCATCTTCCTGAGCCCGCCATCGAAGGGCGAGTGCATCGGTGTGATCTTCTGGCGCGTCGACGAGGGCCATGACGGCGACATCCGGCTCGACGGACTGAACGTCGCGCTCGGCCTGCATTCGCCGGGCCGCATGGCGGATGGCGGCTGGCGCGTGGCGCTCTATGTGGACGAGCGCGCCGATGAGCGCCAGAAGGCGTCGCTGGAGCGCATCTTCGCCGGCGAGGCCGGCGGCCATCCCGCGAACCTCAAGCCGCTGATCGCCGAGGTGCTGGGCGTCTCCCGGCAACCCATCGTCTTCGAGGAAGACGGCAAGGGCTACCGCGTCGGCATCAAGGCCATCGCCGATGCCGAGTTCGCAGCCATCGAGGGCCAGGACGGCGCGCCCGTCACCATCCAGGGCCACCCGCTGGCCGTGGCTCCGGGGCAGACGGTGACGGCGGCGCGCAGCACCCATTTCCGCTACCGCGATCACGACATCCATCGCGACGTGAGCGACCGCAACGCGCTCGTCTCGCCCTTCGCCTATGCCGCGTGAGCGCGTCATGGCGGAGGCTGGTATCGCCCGGCTGCTGACCGGGCAGTGGCGTCAGGCGGCGGCGCTGCTGGCCGCCTGCCTCGCCCTCTGGGCGGTGTTCCTCGCCCTGGCGCTGGGCATCGGTGGCGAGGCCATGCACGGCCTCATGCAGCTGATGATGCCGATGTCCGCCCAGTGGTCGGTGGCCAGCGCCGGCATGGTCTTCGTCATGTGGTCGGTGATGATGGCGGCGATGATGCTGCCCTCGGCCCTGCCCATGGCGCTGACCTTCGCCGCCCTCGACCGGGGCCAGGAGACCGGCGGCAACCGCCTAGTGGGCTTCGTCGCCGCCTATCTCGCGGTGTGGTGCGGCTTCAGCCTGGGCGCGACGCTGCTGCAGTGGTGGCTGCAGGGCCTCGGCCTGATCTCCGCCGCCGGGGCCAGCACCAGCGCCTGGCTCGCCGGCGGGCTGCTGGTGGCGGCCGGCGCCATGCAGTTCAGCCGGCTGAAGCAGGCCTGCCTCGCCAAGTGCCGCACGCCGCTCGGCTTCCTGATGACGGAGTGGCGCGAGGGCGCGGCTGGCGCCGCCCGCATGGGCCTGCGCCACGGCGTCTTCTGCCTGGGCTGCTGCGGTGCCCTGATGCTGCTGCCCTTCGTCGCCGGGACCATGAACATCTGGTGGATGGCCCTGCTGACCGCGATCGTCGCGGTCGAGAAGCTGGCCCCCCGCGCGGTGCGCTTCTCGCAGGTCCTCGGCCTGACGCTGCTCGCCGGCGGTGTCGGCGTCCTCGGGGCGCAGGTGCTGGCCTGAGGATCGGCGGCGACGGCCGGGCGATCGCGGAGTACCATGATTTCCCATAACCACTGGGGAGGTGGCCATGATCGTCCGGATCTTCCGCGTCGTCGCGCATGCGGACAGGCGCGACGCATTCGCCGAGTTCTTCACCGGTACCGCCTTGCCGCTGGTGCGTCGCCAGCCGGGGCTGGTCTCGGTGACCGCCGGTCTGCCGATGCCCGACACGCCGGACGAGTTCTCCATGGTGATGATCTGGCGGGACGTCGAGGCCCTCATGGCCTTCGCCGGCGAGGACTGGCGGCGGCCGCATGTCCACCCGGACGAGGAGGGCATCGTGAAGGAGCGCCACCTGCACCACTACGCGCTCGCGGAAGGGTGAGTCCCCATCATCGCGGGCAATGTTTGCGGACGGACGGCAGTCTTCCGGGCCATACAATCGGGAAAGTGGTAGCGGAGGAGGGACTTGAACCCCCGACACGCGGATTATGATTCCGCTGCTCTAACCAGCTGAGCTACTCCGCCACATGGGCGCCTCGCGGGAGCCGCGCGGGGGCGGGCTCGGGGAAGGCGCGGGGGTCTATAGGCAGGGCGGACGGGCGGTGTCAAGCATGTCGGGCGCATGGGTCGACGCTGCCCGCCGGCGCGTATGCCGCGGGGTCGCCGCGCCCGGTCAATAGGGGTCGCCGCTGTCCCAGAACGAGGCCAGCATCATCGCCACCTCGACCTTGCCGGTGACCGCGATGCGGCCCTGGGTGAAGGCGGCGCCGGCGTCCTGGGAGCCGTCGAGGAGGCCCGCCAGCGTGCCCGCGTCCATGGCCACGGTGACGTCGGGCGGCCCAGGGGGCGCGCCGGTGGAGACCAGGTTGGCGTCGCCCCTGCCGTCGATCACCAGGTCGCCCAGCCCGTCGATCTGCAGCAGCGCGACGGCGTCGATCGGCATCTCCTCGCCGGCGAGGCGCGAGATCTCTTGGGCGAGCAGGTCGAGGGAGGCGGTCATGGTCGGGTCCTCCGGTGGTGGGCGGGCCGGAGCGCGGGAAGCGCTCAGGCGGCCTGGTCGAGGCTGAGCGCGGCGGCGCGGATCCAGCCGCCGCCGAGCACGCGGTCGCCACGGTAGAAGACGGCGGCCTGGCCCGGCGCCACGCCGTCCTGCGGCCGGTCGAGACGGATGTCGGCACCGTCGCCGCGCGGAAAGACCCGGGCCGGCACGGGTGCCTGGGTGGAGCGCAGCTTGACCTCCACCGCCTCGCCGGTGGGTGACAGCTGGCCGTCGCCCAGCCAGTTCAGCTCGGCGACGCTGACGAGGTCGCGGCCGAGCGCCCGGCGCGGGCCGACGACGACGCGGTTGGCGCCGGCGTCCAGCGCCACGACGTAGAGCGGCTCCCCGCCCGTGGCCTCGTGGTCGCCGAGCCCGAGGCCGCGGCGCTGGCCGATGGTGAAGTGGACGATGCCCCGGTGCCGGCCGAGCTGGCGGCCGTCGACATGCACGATGTCGCCCGGCTCGACCGCGCCGGGGCGCAGCCGGGCGACCACCTCGGCATAGCGGCCGTCGGGCACGAAGCAGATGTCCTGGCTGTCCGGCTTGTCGGCGACGGGCACGCCGAGGCGCTGCGCCAGCGCCCTGGTCTCCGGCTTGGTCAGACCGCCGAGCGGGAAGCGCAGGAAGGCGAGCTGCCCGGCCGTGGTGGCGAAGAGGAAGTAGCTCTGGTCCTTGGCCGGATCGGCGGCGCGGTGCAGTTCGGGCCCGGCCGGCCCCTCGACCCGGCGGATGTAGTGCCCGGTCGCCAGGCAGTCGGCGCCAAGCTCGCGGGCCGTGGCCATAAGGTCGCGGAACTTGACGGTCTGGTTGCAGCGCACACAGGGGATCGGCGTCTCGCCCCGCAGATAGCTCTCCGCAAAGTCGTCCATCACCGCGTCGCTGAAGCGGCTTTCGTAGTCCAGCACGTAGTGGGGGAAGCCGAAGCGGTCGGCCACCTGGCGCGCGTCGTAGATGTCCTGGCCGGCGCAGCAGGCGCCCTTCCGCTGCACCGCCATGCCGTGGTCGTAGAGCTGCAGGGTGATGCCGACGACGTCGTAGCCCTGCAGCTTCAGCCAGGCCGCCGTCACCGAGCTGTCGACGCCGCCGGACATGGCCACCACCACGCGGGTCTCGCCCGGTGGCTTGGCGATGCCCAGGGAGTTGACGTGAGAGGTGCCCGGGCTGTCGGGCGTGGCGGTGTGCATGGTCAAACCGGTCGGGTCACGCGCGGCGGCGTTGATTGGTGCTGGCGGGGATGGTGCTGGCGGGTGGTCTCATCATGGTTGCGGACTATAGTGGCTGATCGTGCCCGTTCAATGGCCGAGGCGCGCGCCACGCCTCCATGGTCGGGGCGGCGCGCCGTCGCCCGTCACCGGAGGAGACCGCATGACCGAGGACGCGCTGGACCTGGTGGTGATCTACGGATCGGTGCGGCATCACCGGCAGGGCATCCGGGCCGCCCGCTACGTGGAGAGGCTGCTGGCCGGCCGCGGCCACCGGGTGACCCTGGTCGACCCGCTGGAGGTCGACCTGCCGCTGCTCGACCGCATGTACAAGGAGTATCCCGAGGGCGAGGCGCCGGCGGTGCTGGAACGGCTGGCGGCGCTCTACCGCCGGGCCGACGCCTTCGTCATCGTCACCGGCGAGTACAACCACGGCATCCCGCCCGCCCTGAAGAACCTGCTGGACCATTTCCTGGAGGAGTATTTCTTCCGGCCCTCCGCCGTGTGCTGCTACTCGGCCGGCCATTTCGGCGGCGTTCGGGCGGCGCTGTCGCTGCGCATGACCCTGTGCGAGATCGGCATGCCGTCGATCTCCTCGCTGCTGCCGGTGCCGCAGGTCGCCCGCCAGTTCGCCGAGGACGGCACGCCTGTGGAGCCGGAGACCTGGGAGAAGCGTTCGGCCAAATGGCTGGCGGAGCTGGAATGGTATGCCCGCGCCCTCAGGCGCCAGCGCGCCGAGGGCCTGCCTTACTGAGGCCGGTCGGCCGCCTCCTCCTCCGTCAGAAAGGCGTCGATCGCCTCGACCATCGCCGCCCAGGCCGGCTCGTGCGGCAGGATGACGTGGTTGTCGCTGTCCAGCGTCATGAAGCGGGCATCGGGGATGCCGGCGGCGATCAGACGGCCCTCGGCGAACGGCACCACGGCGTCGCGGGCGGCATGCATGACGAGGGTGGGTGCCCGAACCCGGCCGAGCATGCCTGAGATATCGATGCGGTCGCAGGCGTCGCGGATGCGCGCGGCCGCTTCGGGCGAGGTGGAAAGGCGCTGCAGATCGGCGAACCAGGCGGCCTCCTCGGCCGTGCCGACGGGCAGGTAGAGGGCGGAGAACATGCGGTGGAAGGCCGAGCCCGGCTCGCCCCAGCCCTGGCGCATGAGGGTGAGCAGCGCCTCGGCCTTGGCCGCCTCGTCGGCCGAGCCGCGCCGGCGCCGGCCACGGGCGTAGCCACCGGCGATGACGATGCGCCGCACCCGTTCCGGGTATCGCGCGGCGTAGGCGATGGCGACGGCCGCGCCCTGCGACAGGCCGAAGAGATCGAAGCGGTCGATACCGGCCGCCGTCACCACGGTCTGCAAGTCGTCGACGAAGTCCTCGAAGGTGAGGGAGGCGGGGGACCAGTCCGACAGGCCGTTGCCGCGGGAGTCGTAGCGCAGCAGGCGGCGTCCGTCGGCGAGGCGCTGGATGGTCGGTGCCCAGACCGGGCTGGCCCGGTCGTGCTCCAGATGGGTGAGGATGTGCCCGGTCTTGACCAGCGGAAAGCCGGCGCCCGACCAGGCATAGGCCAGCATGGTGCCGTCGCCGGCGCGGCAGAAGCGGATGTCCTGTACGACCGTAGACGGAACCGGGCGCGTCCGGTGCGAGCCACCGGCATCGCCCGTCGCCTCGGCCGGGTTCGCGTCCACCACGTCGTCCTCACGTTCCACCGGTGCGACCAGGCGGAAGCCGCGGCGCTGCAATGTCGCGACGACGGCCTGGCGCCGGCCGTCGTCGCCAAGCGCCCGGCGGGCGGCGTTGACACGGCTGGTCAGTGTCGAGTCCGAGATGGCACGGCCCTGCCAGACGGCGTCGATCAGCTCGTCCTTGGAGACGACCCGTTCGTGGTTCGCCGCCAGATGGGCGATGAGATCGAGGACCTGCGGCTCGACCGCAACCGGCCTGCCGTCGCGCAGCAGGGCGCGCTGGCTCGTGTTCAGCTCGCAGCCGGCGAAACGGAAGATCATGCGGGCGGCTCCTGCGGCGATCCCGCCAGCCTGGACCATGCCAGCGGGTCGCGGCAACGGTACTCGCGTACCTGGCCCGCACCTTCGGCGCGTGTCTCAGGCACATCTCAAGCGGAAATCAAGCAATCCTCACAGAGTTCGCGACGGCGCGGACCTAGGATGGACCTCGCTTCGGGGAAGCCGGATCCAGGAGGGTCACGCCATGACGCACCGCATCCAACCCATCCGCCGCCGCGCCGACGGCAGCATCGACACGGACTTCCACGGACGCGCCGGCCGCGAGGCCCGGATCGCCGAGGCGGGTTCGCTGTGGCATCGGCTGGTCCGACGCCTCGCCGCACGCAAGCAAACGGGCGCCACTCCGCTGGGGAGGGGCGCCCGTCGGCCAGGATGGTTGCGCTAGGCGATCACTCGACGACGACCAGCCGCCCCTCGATTTCGGGAGCGATCTCGCCCTCGGCCTCGATCAGGTCCATGACCTGGCCGGCCATCAGCTCGCCCGACGTGCCGTCGATGATGACGCGGGCGTTCTGGAAGGCCACGTAGCCGTCGCCGCCGCCGGCCATGTAGTCATTGGTCGCCACCAGATAGCTGGCTTCGGGATCGAGCGGCTCGCCGCCGACGGTGGCGGAGACGACACGCTCGCCCGATGGACGTGTCGGGGCATATTCGACCACCATGCCCGAGACGTGCGGGAACCGCCCGGCGACGTCCTCGATCTGGCTGAAGCCGTTCTCGAGTGCCGCCAGCATATCGGCGCCGCTGACCTCGATCAGCACGGTGCGGTTGCCGAAGGGCAGTTCCTCCAGGATGTCGCGGCGGGTGAGCACGGTACCGGGCGCATACTCGCGACCGGCGCGGATGCCGCCGCCATTGGTGATACCGATGTCGGCATTCACCGCCAGGCGCATGGCGTCGGCCACCAGGCTGCCGAAGGCATTCTCGGCCGTGCGCACCATCTGCCGGTCGGTGTTCATGGCGGTGGCGGTGCTGCCGATCTCGACGCCCAGCTCCTCGTCCAGCAGGTTCTCGTAGACGCCCACGGCCTCGGCGATGAGCGGGTCGGGCTCGACGTTGAGCGTGTTGATGACATCGTAGCTGGCGTGCCAGATCACCTCACCGTCCTCGTCGTGGTCCAGCGTCAGATCGATGACGGTGACGAAGTCGGCCTGGCTGTTCGACTCCACGAAGGCGGTACCACCGAACCAGCGCAGACGCAGGTCGTGGTCGTCGCCGCCGAGGATGAGCGGCACCGCTCCCTGATCGATCAGCGCCTGGTCCTCCGACACGGTGGTGTGGGCAAGGGCGATGACGAAGTCCGCCCCGGCGGCGGTCAGTTCCTCGGCCTGGGCGGCGGCGGTTTCGGTGACGTCGAGGAAGGAGACCGGCTGCGGGCTGGCCCGCTCGGTCGTCGTCGGAGTGGTGAGGCCGAAAATGCCGATCGTCCACTCGCCGAACTCGAAAGTCACGTTGTCCAGCACACCTTCGGGCAGGGTGCCCTCGGGCGTCACGGAATTTGCCGAGACCACAGGGAACTCGGCCTCCGCGACACGCTGGACCATCACGTCGGGACCGAAATCGTATTCGTGGTTGCCCAGCGCCATGACGTCGATGCCGACCTGGTTCAGCAGGTCGATGAAATGGGCGCCCTCATCGATGCTGGAGAGGATCGACGGTGAGATGGTGTCGCCACCATGGGTGACGATGACGTTCTGCGATTCCGCGCGCGCCTGGTTGGCGACGGTAGCCAGCTTGGCGAGGCCGCCCGCGCCGTCGTCATCGGTCATGCGGTCGATGTCGTTGAAGTGCACGATGGTGATGGTGATCGGGTCGGCGAGCGCCAGCCCGGTGGAGAGCGCGAGGAGACTGGTCCCAAGAGCGATCTTGGCCAGGAAGCCGTGAGCGGTCATCGTCATTTTCCCGTAAAGCCGTTGTAACATTAGTGACATTTTTCCCGATGCGGCGGCCATTCCGACGGAAGACCTCCCGTGCGCAAAAGCTTACGTCATGCCGATTGCGCGGCAAACAGGCGAATCCGCCCACGATGATGCTCCGGTCGTGCGGCCGGCCGCCACTGCGTCGGACGTTAGCTCGGAAATGTTACGGGACGAGGACGGCGGCGCCGGAGAAGCGGCCGGCGCGCAGGTCGTCGAGCGCCTCGTTGGCGCGCGCCAGCGGATAAGCGTGGGTGTGCGTCTCGATCTGGAAGCGGCCGGCCAGGTCCATGAATTCCGCGCCGTCGGCGCGCGTCAGGTTGGCGACCGAGCGGATGGTGCGCTCCCGCCAGAGGTCGGCGTAGGTGAAGCCGGGGATATCGGACATGTGGATACCGCCGCATACCACGCTGCCGCCCGGCTTCACCGCCTTCAGGGCGAGCGGCACCAGGGCGCCGACCGGGGCGAAGATGATGGCGGCGTCGAGCGGCGCCGGCGGCGGCGCGTCGGACGGACCCGCCCAGACGGCGCCCAGATCGCGGGCGAACCCCGCCGCCCTGTCGTCGCCCGGGCGCACGAAGGCGTGGACGCGCCGGCCCTGGAAGCGGGCGATCTGGGCGACGATATGCGCCGCGGCGCCGAAGCCGTAGAGGCCGATGTCGCGCCCGTCGCCCGCCAGCTTCAGGCAGCGATGGCCGATCAGCCCGGCGCAGAGCAGGGGTGCCGCCGCCTGGTCGGTGTAGCGCGCCGGGATGGGCAGGCAGTAGCGGCTGTCGGCGACGATGGTGTCGGCATACCCGCCGTCCAGCGTGTAGCCGGTGAAGCGCGCCTCGGGGCAGAGATTCTCCAGACCCGCCCGGCAGAATTCGCAGCTTCCGCAGGTCCAGCCGAGCCAGGGCACGCCGACCCGGTCGCCGGGGGCGAAGCGGGCCTCCGGTCCGGCCTCGACGACGCGGCCGACGACCTCGTGGCCGGGGATCACCGGGCGCGGCACGTAAGGCAGTTCGTCGTCGACCACGTGCAGGTCGGTGCGGCAGACCCCGCAGGCGGCGACGGCGATGCGCACCGCGTGACCGGTCACCGCCGGCACCGGCAGATCGCGGGCAACCAGCGGGGCCCGCGCCGCCTCCTGCCGCATCACCCTCATCGCCATCGCTCCCGTCCCCGTCGCCAGACCCGTCAGATTGCAGCATGACGGCGGTTGGGCAAGCCTTGCGCTGGATCAAGGAACGGCCGGAAGACCGATCCGGCGTGTCCGTGCTTGTTCAACGGTCGCCGTCTTCCTATCGTCGTCGCGCCGGTTCCCGCCGGCCGGAATCGCGGCGCCGCCGCGACCGCGAGGCCATGGCGACCCGTAGAGCAGCATGACCGTGCAGACGACGCCATCCGCCGACCCCATCGCGCTGGCCCAGGGCATCACCGCCGCGATCCGGGCCGGGCGGGTCGATGCCGGCACGACGGCCGAGATCGAGGCGCTGCTCGAAGGCACGAAGCCCGGCGACCGGCTACGCCTGGCAGCGGTGCCAGCGCTGGCGCAGACCGGGGCGGTCGAGCGTGCCTTCGCGCTCTGCGACGAACTGATCGCGGCCTTTCCCTATGATGCGCCGCCGCTGCGCCAGAAGGGCATGGTCGCGCGCGACCACGGGCGGCACGACGTGCTGGCGGAACTTGTCGCGCCCATGATGGCGGTATCGCGCACCATCATCGACCTGCAGACGGTGTGCACGTTCCTGGAGGAACTGCGCTGGACGGAGCTGCCGCTGGCAGACCTCGGGCCGCGGCTCGGCATCGACACGCCGCCACGGCCCTTTCTCGAATTCGGTCTTCTGCTGGTGATGCTGCGGCGGGCCGGCGAGGCCGCCCCCTATCTCCGCGACCTGCCGGAGGCGGTGGCGGGCGATCCCGACGTGCTGATCGCCAGGGCGATCGCCGCGGCCGAACTGGGGGACGGCACGGCGGCCAATTCGCTGTCGGCGCAGGCGCTGGCCAGGCGACCCTTCGTCAGCCGCGCCTCGCCCCGGGCGGAGGCCGACATCCTGGTGGTGACGGATCTGGCCCGGGGCCGCTTCACGCCACAGCAGAACTATCTCGGCGAGGCCGCCTACGCGATCGGCAACTTCCCCGGTCAGCTGCAGGCCGGGACCTTCTCCTACCATTTCCTGCACCTGCAGGCGCCGGGGCTGGACCGGTCGCCGGAGCGCCTGCCGCCGGCCGACCTGATCATCGCCAACCTCTCCTGGGGCGACGTGCAGCCCGCGGACGCGGCCTTCCGGCGGTTCGACTGGCTGCAGGGGCGCTACGGTGTGGTGGCGATCAACCCGCCCGCGCAGCATGTCGCGATGTCACGGGTCGCCAACTACCGCCGCTGGGGCGGCCGGGACGATTTCATCTTCCCGCGTACCGAGGCGGTGACCCCCGACCGGGACGACATCGAAGGCGATGCCGAGCTGCTTGCCAACCGCTTCGGCTTTCCGTTCATCCTGCGCCTGGCCTTCACCCAGAAGGGGGGTGGCATGAATCTCGTGGAGTCGCCGGAGCAGCTGAAGGCGGTGCTACACGAACTGGCCGGTCAGCCCTGCTACGCCATCGACTTCTTCCCGGCGCCCTTCGAGGCGGAGGGCGTGCGCGTGAAGTACCGCTTCGCCGTCGTCGACGGCGAGGCGTTCGCCATGCGCCGGGATGTCAACGAAAGCTGGATGGTGCACCGGGGCACCTATTCCTTGGCCGCGTCACCGCCGGCGGCTGTGCGCCAGGCGGAGGCCCGGTTCATCGAGACCAATGGCGCCGACCTGCCGGCGGACCTGCTGGCGGCGGTCGGCACCGTGGCGAGGACGGCACCCCTCGACATCTTCGGCATCGACTGCGGCATGACCGAGGACGGCCGGCCGATCATCTACGAGGCCAACGCGCTGATGAAGCTGATCGGCCACGAATTCCTGCGCCACCAGCCGGCGATGCGCCTCACCGGCGACCGGGTGCTGGGCGCGATCGAGGAGGCGATTCGCCAGCGGCTCGGCGGTCGTTAGCGTGCTCGACCGACAGGCCGCTTCAGGCCGTGTCGGGGCGGGCCTGTATGCCCTGGCCGACGCGCAGGACCGAGGGGATGATCGCCAGGATGACGGCCATGATGGTGAACCAGAAGAGCTGGGCGCGCCCCTGGTCGATCATCCAGGCGAAGACCAGCGGCGCGAGACTGGAGCCGCAGTCGAGCCCGGAATAGACGAAGCCGAAGATCTTGCCCGTCGCGCCCTTCGGTGCCGCCTTTCTGACCAGCAGGTCGCGGGAAGGCAGGCTGAGGCCGAGGCCGAAGCCCGCCAGCGTCATCACCGGGATGACCATGGCGCCTTCCGGCAGGTGGAGCGCGATCACGAGCACGAAGCCGGCGGACCACAGGCAGCCGAGCGTGACCAGGATCTCGTGCCGCTCGAAGCGGTCGGCCAGCACGCCGCCGGTGATGATGCCGGTGGCGCTGCCCAGCAGCAGCGCCGTCACCGACCAGCCGGCGGTGGCGAGGTCGATGTCGAAGTGGATCATGTTCGCCGCCGCGCTCATCGTCTGGGTGCCGATCTGCACCAGCGCCAGCGTGGTGAAGAACAGGAACGACATCAGCACCGGGGGCGACAGCACCAGCTGGAAATAGTCGCGCGTCGCCGCCCCGCGGGACACCGGGTGCGGCCGGCTGCGGTGCCGCTCATCGGTGCGGATGGCGTCGATGTTCAGCCACAGGATGGCGGCCACGATCACGCCGACCAGGGCGGCGACGCCGAGCGCGCCACGCCAGCCGATGGCCTGGCCCAGATAGATCATCGAGATCGGCGCCGCCGCGTAGCCCAGCACTCCAGCCAGGCTGTGAACGGCGTAGGCCCGGCCCAGCCGGCGTTCGGTGACGCGGTGGCTGAGGATGGAGAGGTCCGCCGGGTGGTAGATCGAGTTGCCGATGCCGGCCGCGACGGCGAGCGGGAAGAGCATCCAGATGTCCGGCGTCAGCCCGGCGAGGCCGATGCTGAGCGCCATCAGCAGCGTGCCGCCGATCAGCACGCCCGCGCCGCCGACGCGGTCGACCAGGACGCCGGCCAGCGCCTGCATGACGCCGGAGGTGATGTACATCACCGTCACCACGAGACCGAGCGACACGTAGGAGGCGCCGAGCGCGGGCACCATGAAGGGAAACAGCGAGGCCAGGGTGAGCTGGTAGTAGTGGCTGGCGAAATGCGCCGAGCCGATCAGGCTGCTGGTGCGGATGTCGCCGGCAAGGGTCTGGGCTGCGGTCTGGTCGGTCATCGCGGAAGGGCGTCTGGTCAGGGCGCGCGGGTTGAGAACGTCACGGCGCCCCGTCCCGCAGTTGCACCACCATAGCGCGTCGCCCGGTGGTGGCGCCGCCTGCCCGTCACATGGCAGTCATGCGGGGCTGCCCGGTCGATCGCGGCCGCATGGTTCGGCTGCGCGGACCTCAGGTGACGACGCTGAGCCGCTTCAGCCGCTTGCCGAGTCGCTCCAGAACCTCTTCCAGCGTGCCGGCGCGCCACAGTCGGCGGGCATGGTCGTAGACGGTGTATTCGACGCCGCGCATCGAGACCGTCTTGGCGATGGCGAAGACCGGGCTCTCATGCGCGTGGCGGAACACGGAGAAGACCGCCATGCCCGTCTCGTGGTCGATGGCGTAGTCCCGCCACTCCCCACTGGCGACGCAGGTGGAATAGAGGCTCATCAGTCTGGAGAGTTCCGGCCGGGAGAAATAGACATGGCCCTTCAGCCGGCGATAGTCCGCGAGGTTGACGATCAAGCTCATTGTCCGGGATCTGTGCTCCCGATTGCCCACGGTCACGATTTGGACATTAACAGTGGCGCAACATTCCGCCTCCGTCCAGGGCAAGCTGCCCTGGTGACGGTCGCCAGCGGTGCCGATGAGGGGCTGCCGACCGGCGGAACGGCCCCTTGCCGGGCGTCGTCGGCGGCGCGGCGTTGCTTGACCGCACCCATGGCCCTTGCTAATCCGCGCCATCGCCGTCAGCGGCGACAGGGCCTGTCGAGGTGGGCGGAGGCGCGATGCGCGCCAGCCGGAACGTGTAGGGCGCGAACGAGATGAGTGACATTTTCCGCGAGGTCGACGAGGCGCTCAAGGAGGACCGGGTCAAGGCCTTCTGGAAGCGCTACGGCAACCTGGTGATCGTCTGCGCCCTGGCAATCGTCCTGGCGACCGCGGCCTTCGTGTGGTGGCGGGGCGAGCAGCAGGGCGCCCGGCTGGAGGCCTCGGCCAATCTGATCAACGCGCTGGGCACCGCCCAGCAGTCCGCCGATGGCGGCCTGGCGGCGCTGAACGAGGTGGCGGCGGCGAGCGACGACGACGTCGCCGCCCTGGCCCGCCTGGGCGCCGCCGGCGCCGCCATGGAGAGCGGCGACACCGCGACCGCCCTGTCGCTGCTCGACCAGGTGGCCAATGACAGCGGCGTCAACCGGCTGCTGCGCGACGCGGCCACGCTGCGCTCGGTCTACTACCGCCTCGACGAGGGGGATATCGGCACGCTGCGCGGCATTCTGGAGACCTATTCCGGCGATGCCTCTCCCTGGCGGCCCTGGGCGCTGGAGATGGAGGCGATGCTGCTGGTGCGCGAGGGCAATACCGAGCAGGCGCGCGACATCCTGCAGGGGCTGGCCGAGGACGAGGAGGCGCCGCCGGCGATCGCCGACCGCGCCGCGGAACTCGCCGCCGCGCTCGGCCAGTGAGACGTGAGCCTGCGTTGCGCGGGCGAGTGAGGAGGGGGAACACGATGATCGGTGTTGGAACTGGTGGCCGGCATGTCTGGTCCGCCGCGCGCAGGCTGCTTGCCGGGGCGGCGCTGATCGGGCTGGTCTCCGCCTGCTCGACCCTGGAGGACATCTATTTCGGCGCCGAGGAGGAGATCCCGCTGCCGGGCGAGCGCATCTCCGTGCTCGACACCGGGGCCGGCATCACCACCGATCCGGGCGCGGCCGGCCAGCCGGTCGTGCTCGACCCCGCATCCTCGGGCGACTGGCCTGTCGCCGGCGCCAATCCGCAGCAGTCGCCGGGCAATCCCGCCTTCTCCCAGCCGCCGGAGCAAGCCTGGAGCACCTCGGTCGGCGACGGTGCCAGCAGCCGCTCGCGCCTGCTCAATCCGCCCGTGGTGGCGGGCGGGCGCATCTATGTCGCCGATGCAGGCGGCCGGGTGACGGCGATCGACGCCGGCTCGGGCTCGCGCATCTGGCGCGTGCGCATCGCCTCGCCGCAGGAGAACTCGACCCCGATCGGCGGCGGCGTGGCCTATGGCAACGGCGTGCTCTACGCCACCTCCGGCTTCGGCGAGGTGGTCGCGCTGGACCCCGGCAATGGCGGCCTGATCTGGCAGGCCAGCATGAACGCGCCGATCCGCTCCGCGCCGATGGTGGCCGGCAACCGGGTCTACGCGATCTCGGTGGAGAACCGGCTGACCGCCTTCGACGCGGTCACGGGCGAGGAGATCTGGTCCCACAACGGCCTGCTGGAATCCGCCGGCCTCCTCGGCGGCGCGGCGCCGTCGGTGACCACCGGCGCGGTCATCGCGCCCTACAGCTCGGGCGAGGTCTACGCCATCCTGCCGGAGACCGGCCGGGCGCTGTGGTCGGACAGCCTGTCGTCGCTGTCGCGCAACCAGTCGCTGACCACTCTGTCGGACATCCGCGGCGGCGTCGTCGTCGACGAGGGCCGGGCCTACGCCGCCAGCAATGGCGGCCGGACCGCGGCGATCGACCTGCGCACCGGCAGCCGCAGCTGGGAGCAGGGGATCGGCAGCGCCTACGCGCCGATCGTCTCGGGCAACACCGTGTTCGTGCTGACGCTGGACTACCAGATGGTCGCGCTCGACCGGGCGACCGGCGGGGTGCGCTGGGTGCAGCAGCTGCAGCGCTTCCGCAACCAGGAGGACCGTCTCGGCCAGATCACCTGGGGGGCGCCGGTGCTGGCCGGCGGCCAGATCCTCGTCTTCAACTCCGAGGAGCAGGCGCTGATCGTCTCCCCGGCCTCGGGCGAGGTGGTCGGTTCGTTCGAGACCAGCGACGTGGTCGACATCACGCCGGTGGTGGCGGGCTCGACCCTGTACGTGCTGAGTCAGGACGGCTATCTGACCGCCTATCGCTGATCGGTCGCCGCCGCGGTTCCGGCGGGACCTGGACCCTGGGTTCATGAGCTTCACCGTCGCCATCATCGGCCGGCCCAATGTCGGCAAGTCGACCCTGTTCAACCGCCTGGTGGGCCGCCGCCTGGCGCTGGTCGACGACACCCCGGGCGTCACCCGAGACCGCCGCGAGGGCGAGGGGCGGCTGGGCACGCTGCGCTTCCGGGTGATCGACACGGCCGGGCTGGAGGAGGCGACGGACGACAGCCTGGAGGCCCGCATGCGCCGGCAGACCGAGCAGGCGGTGCGCGAGGCCGACGTGGTGCTGATGATGTACGACGCCCGGGCCGGCATCACCCCGCTCGACCGGCACTTCGCCGACTGGCTGCGCCAGGTCTCCGTGCCGGTGCTGGTGCTGGCCAACAAGGCGGAGAGCCGGGCCGCCGACGCCGGCGTCTACGAGGCCTACGAGCTGGGACTCGGCGACCCGATGGCTGTCTCCGCCGAGCACGGCACCGGGCTGGGCGATCTGGCCGACGCGCTGGAAGCCTTCGCCCCGCCCGAGGTGCTGGAGCCGGAGCCGGAGTTGGAATCAGTGCCGTCGGACAGCGCGACGGCCGCGTCGCCGGAGGAACTCGCCGAGGAGGGGCCGGACGCGGAGGATCCGAACCGGCCGATCACCATGGCCATCGTCGGCCGGCCCAATGTCGGCAAGTCGACTCTGATGAACGCGTTGCTCGGCGCCGACCGGGTGCTGACCGGGCCGGAAGCCGGCATCACCCGCGACGCCATCACCGTCGACTGGTCCTGGAAGGGCCGCACCATCCATCTCGTCGACACCGCCGGCATGCGCCGGCGCGCCCGGGTGGCCGACAAGCTGGAGAAGCTGTCCGTCGCCGACGGGCTGCGCGCCGTCGACTACGCCCAGGTGGTGGTCCTGGTGCTGGACGCCGACGCCATCCTCGACCGTCAGGACCTGACCATCGCCCGCAAGGTGGCGGAGGAGGGGCGGGCGCTGCTGATCGCCGTCAACAAATGGGACGCCGCGGCCGACAAGACCGCCTCGCTGGCGCGGCTGCGTGACCGGCTGGAGACCTCGCTGCCGCAGATCAAGGGCGTGCCGACGGTGACCATCTCGGCGCTCAGGCGGCGCAATCTCGACCGGCTGATGGACGCGGTCATCGACCTCTACGCGGTCTGGGACCGGCGGGTGCCGACCGGACAGCTGAACCGCTGGTTCCAGACGATGATGGAGGAGCATCCGCCGCCCATCGTTTCCGGCCGCCGGCTGAAGCTGCGCTACATCACCCAGATCAAGAGCCGGCCGCCGACCTTCGCGATCTGGACGACCAGGCCGGGCGAGATTCCGGACAGCTATCTGCGCTATCTGGTGAACGGCTTGCGCGAGCGCTTCGATCTGCCCGGCGTGCCCATCCGGCTGACCCTGCGAAAGGGCCGCAACCCCCATGTCCGCGACGGCTGAGCCCGAACATGGCGCTGAGCGCGGCCTTGCGCCAGCCATGCGCTGAGTGACCGGCAACATTGAAGCAGAGATATATAAAGAAAGTTTTATCTAACGCCGATTCACGTTACAAAGCCCGCGTCGAAGATCGAACCGGCCGCCGAACGAGCGCCGGTCCCTCGCACACATTTTCGTACATGAAATCGCGGAGTCGCGGCATATGTCATCCTATCTGTTCACTTCCGAAAGCGTTTCCGAAGGCCATCCGGACAAGGTCTGCGACCGGATTTCCGACGCCATCGTCGACACCTTTCTGACCGCCGACCCGGAATCGCGCGTCGCCGTGGAGACGCTGACCACTACCAACCGCATCGTGCTGGCGGGCGAGACCCGCGGGCCGCAGAGCGTGACCAACGACATCCTGGAGGACGTGGCCCGCGCCGCCGTGCGCGAGATCGGCTACGAGCAGGACGGCTTCCACTGGAAGAACGCCGACGTCCAGGTCTATGTGCACAAGCAGTCGACCGACATCGCCCAGGGCGTCGACGCCGCGGGCAACAAGGACGAGGGCGCCGGCGACCAGGGCATCATGTTCGGCTTCGCCTGCAACGAGACGCCGGAGCTGATGCCGGCGCCGATCCACTACGCCCACCAGATCCTCAAGAGCCTGGCGGAGGCGCGCCATTCCGGCGCCGAGCCGCATCTCGGCCCAGACGCCAAGAGCCAGGTGACGCTGCAATACGAGAACGGCAAGCCGGCGCGCACCACCTCGGTCGTCGTCTCCACCCAGCATCACGAGCGCCTGGATCAGGAGCAGGTGCGCGAGATCGTGCGCCCGCACGTGCTGAACGTGCTGCCCGAGGGCTGGATGTGCCCGGAGGATCAGTTCTACGTCAATCCGACCGGCCGCTTCGTGATCGGCGGCCCGGACGGCGACGCCGGCCTCACCGGCCGCAAGATCATCGTCGACACCTATGGCGGTGCCGCGCCGCATGGCGGCGGCGCCTTCTCCGGCAAGGACCCGACGAAGGTCGACCGCTCGGCCGCCTATGCCGCGCGCTACCTGGCCAAGAACGTGGTCGCCGCGGGCCTGGCGGAGAAGTGCACGATCCAGCTTTCCTACGCCATTGGTGTCGCCCACCCGCTGTCGCTCTACATCAATACCGAGGGCACCTCGGACATCAACCTGGACGAGCTGGCCAAGGTCCTGCGCGAGCTGGTTAACCTGAGCCCGCGCGGCATCCGCCAGCACCTGGGCCTGAACCGGCCGATCTACGCCCGCACCGCCTCCTACGGCCATTTCGGCCGGGCGCCGGATGCCGATGGCGGCTTCTCCTGGGAGCGCACGGACCTGGTCAACGACCTGAAGTCGGCCTTCGGCTGAGCCCGCCGTCCGCGCCCCGACACCATTACGAACGAACGAATATCAGGAACCAGAACCATGCCCGATAGCGCCGTAGTGAACGACTTCAAGGTGAAGGACCCGAGCCTCGCCGGCTGGGGCCGCAAGGAGATCGCCATCGCCGAGACCGAGATGCCGGGCCTGATGGCGCTGCGCGAGGAATACGGCGCGCAGAAGCCGTTGAAGGGCGCCCGCATCGCCGGCTGCCTGCACATGACCATCCAGACCGCCGTGCTGATCGAGACGCTGATCGCGCTCGGCGCGGAGGTGCGCTGGTCGTCGTGCAACATCTTCTCCACCCAGGACCAGGCCGCCGCGGCGATCGCCGCGGAGGGCATCCCCGTCTTCGCCTGGAAGGGCATGACGGAGGAGGAGTTCTGGTGGTGCATCGAGCAGACCATCGAGGGGCCGAACGGCTGGCGCCCGAACATGATCCTCGATGACGGCGGCGACCTCACCCTCATCATGCACCAGAAGTATCCGGAGCTGATGAAGGAGGTGCGCGGCCTGTCGGAGGAGACCACGACGGGTGTCCACCGGCTCTACGAGATGGCCAAGAAGGGCACGCTGCTGGTGCCGGCCATCAACGTCAACGACAGCGTCACCAAGTCGAAGTTCGACAACCTCTATGGCTGCCGGGAGAGCCTGGTCGACGGCGTCAAGCGCGCCACCGACGTGATGCTGGCCGGCAAGGTGGCCGTGGTCGCCGGCTATGGCGATGTCGGCAAGGGCTCGGCGGAGAGCCTGCGCAGCCAGGGCGCGCGGGTGCTGGTCACCGAGGTCGACCCGATCTGCGCCTTGCAGGCGGCCATGGAAGGCTACCAGGTGGTGACCATGGACGACGCCGCGCCGGTGGGCGACATCTTCGTCACCGCGACCGGCAATATCGACGTCATCACGCTCGACCACATGCGGGCGATGAAGGACCGCGCCATCGTCTGCAACATCGGTCACTTCGACAGCGAGATCCAGATCGAGTCCCTCTCCAACTACAAGTGGGAGGAGGTCAAGCCGCAGGTCGACGAGGTCGAGTTCCCGGACGGCAAGCGGCTGATCGTGCTGGCCAAGGGTCGCCTGGTGAACCTGGGCTGCGGCACCGGCCACCCGAGCTTCGTGATGTCGGCCAGCTTCACCAACCAGGTGCTGGCGCAGATCGAGCTGTGGCACCACCACGGCAAGTACGAGAACAAGGTCTACGTGCTGCCCAAGCACCTCGACGAGAAGGTGGCCCGCCTGCATCTCGGCCGCCTCGGCGCCCAGGTGACGCCGCTGACCGACAAGCAGGCGGAGTATCTTGGCATCTCGCAGGAAGGCCCGTTCAAGCCCGAGGCCTATCGCTACTAGGGCGTGGGGAGGCCGATCGGACCCCCGGTCGGCGGCTCCCTGAACAAAGGGCACGGTGGTTCCGCACGCAGGCGTCAGCCGGGCGATGGGGAACCCTGGGCCCGTCCTCGCCGGCGGCGGCGCCCGGCCGCGCGAGGTCCCGGATCGCCCTGGCGGGCGTCCGGGACGACGGCGCTGGGTTTGCGATCAATGAACTTCCGCGGCTTGTGACAATAGAATTCTAGAATTTGTGAGAAACAGTCTTCGTCGTTCCGCACGGAGCGTTAGCGGAGATGCGGAACCCCGAGCCCGTCTTCGCCGGCGGCGGAGGCCGGCCAACCCGCCTACCTCCGTCGGTTGACCCGGCAATTGGTCCTACGCGCCTGCCGGTGATCTGCATTAGGATCGCCGTCCGACAGGCAGGGCGGGACACGACATGGCGGAGCGGACGGGCTGGGATCCGGAGATGCTGGCGGCGCTGGAGCGGGCGGAGCAATTGCTCGAGCCGGTGGCCGACCGCAACGCCCTGTCGATCGCCGAGCTGCGCATGGTGATCGAGAGGGAGCGCCTCTGGTGGAACGAGGGCGCGCCTTCGATGGCCTCGGTGGTGGACCTGACGCTGCCGCGCGAGGGTCGCCGGCAGCTGCCGGTGCGACTCTACTACCCGACCGAGACGGCGGACCCTCTGCCGGCCATCCTCTATGCCCATGGCGGCGGCTGGGTGTTCTGCAATCTGGCGACCCATGACCGCATCATGCGCACCCTGGCGCGCGACGCCGGCGCGGTCGTCGTCGGCGTCGACTACGCCCTGGCGCCCGACCACAAGTTCCCCACCGCCCATGACGACATGCTGGCCGCGCTGGAGGCGGTGATCGCCAACGCCGGGGCCTGGCGCCTCGACGCCGGCCGCGTCGCCCTGGCCGGCGACAGTGCCGGCGGCAATCTGGCGCTGGCCACGGCGATGGCGGCCAGGGACCGGGTGGCGGGCGTGCTGGCCTTCTACGCGGTCGCCGACACCGATACCTCCCGGGCTTCCTACGACCGGCACGGCAAGCCGCCCAACTGGCTGCTGGCCGAGCAGATGCCCTGGTTCTTCGACGCCTGTGCGCGGTCGCCCGAAGACCTTGCCGATCCGCGCCTGTCGCTGGTCAACGGCGCGCTCGCCGGCCTGCCGCCGGTCTGGCTGGGTCTGGCCGAGTTCGACGTGCTGATCGACGAGAACCTGGACCTGGCGGACCGCTTGCGGAAAGCCGGCGTGACCACGGAGTGCGTCACCTATGACGGCGTCTGCCACAACTTCATCCAGTTCGGCCGCGTGCTGGGCAAGGCCGGCCGGGCGATCGGCGATGCCGCGGATTTCTTCCGCCGCCACGTGGCCGGGACGACTGCCCCGGCGGAGCGGATGCGGGCGCCGCCCTGATCAGACCCGGTGATGTCGGCTCAGCCGTTCCAGCCGGTGCAGCCGGGTGATGCGGCAGGTGATGTTCTGGGCGATGAAGGTATCGACGGCGAGGTCGCGGGCCAGCACGTCGCGGGCGTGGGTGATGGCCTCGAGCTGCCGCCATGCCGGCGTGGCGCGGCCCTCGGCCGGCAGCGTGGCGATGGCCACGGCCTTGCCGCCCTCCCGCACGCTCGGCCGCACGCCGTGATAGGCGTAGGCGCCGGTGATCGTGCTGCCGTCGGGCAGGCGCACCGGCGTCTCCATCGGCCGGAACCGGTAGTTCATCGGTCCCTCGGTCTCGTGCATGCGCGCCAGCTGGGCCGGGGTGAGGAAGTTGACGGCGATCTGAACCCGGGTGCCCGGCGTCCGCTCGATGCGGGCGGGCAGGGAGCCGTAGGAGGTGATGTGGGCGGAAAAGGTGACGTCGAGATCCTCCGCCCAGGCCACGGCGACCGGGATCTCGGTTCCCTCCGGCCAGCCGGCGAACTTGCGGGCCAGCGCGCTGACCGCGCGGTTGGCGCCATAGGCGACGACCGGCACCCGGCCCTGGCGGCGCCACAGGCGCAGGTCGACGGCGTCGGGCTCGAGGTCGTGGCCGACACCGTCACGATAGAGATAGCTCGCCTGCGGGTTCTCGTAGGGATAGCTCTTGGCGATGGCCAGAATCTCGGCGAGGGAAAGACCGGGTGGGGGAGGCATGCCGGCGGTCAGTCGTCGTGCGAGGGTTCCGGCTCGCGCCGGCCGGGCGTCGCTTGGCGGCCCTCCGGCCGCTCCTCGAAGGCGACGCGGGCGCCGTTGAAGGGGCAGCCCTCGCTGGCCAGCATGACGAAGCGGTCGAGCACCGTGTCGGGCAGCGGGTGGGCGTGATCCGGCTCGCCCGGAAAGGCCTGGGCCCGCAGCGCGGTGGAGACCGTGCCTGGATCGATCAGGTTGACCTTCATCGGGCTCTTGGCGACCTCGGCGGCGTACATCTTCACCATCTGCTCCAGCCCCGCCTTGGCCACGGCGTAGGCCGACCAGTAGGGCTTGGCCTGGCGGGCCTGCGGCGCGGTGACGAAGATGGCGCGGCCGGAGCCCGAGGCGCGCAGCAGCGGGTCGAGCGAGCGGATCAGCCGGAAATTGGCCATCAGGTCGACGCCGATCACCCGCTCCCAGGCCTTCGGGTCGCCATGCGCCACGGGCGAGAGCGTGCCGAGCTGGGCGGCGTTGCCGACCAGGATGTCGAGCTTGCCGAAGCGCTCGAAGATCGACATGCCGAGCTGGTCGATCAGTTCGTGCTGGGCGAGGTCCATGGGCACCAACGTGGCGTGGCTGCCGGCCGCCTTGACCGCGTCATCGACCTCCTCCAGACCGCCGACGGTGCGGGCGACCAGGATCAGGCGCGCGCCCTCGCGGGCGAAGCGCTTGGCGACGGCCGCGCCGATCCCGCGGGAGGCGCCGGTGACCAGCGCGATCCGGCCTTCGAGCTGTCCAGTGGGCATGGGTCTATCCGGCGCGGCGCTCGGCCAGGAGGGAGAGCTCGGGCTGGCGGCTGGCCTCGTCCCGGTCGGGCAGGGCGGTCGGATAGGCGCCGGTAAAGCAGGCGTCGCAATAGCGCGGCGCGGCGGCGTCGCGCTTCTTCTGGCCCATGGCGCGGTAGAGACCGTCGATGGTGATGAAGGCGAGGCTGTCGACGCCGATGATGCGCGCCATCTCCTCGACCGAGTAGTTGTGCGCCATCAGCTGCTCCTGGGCCGGCGTGTCGATGCCGTAGAAGCAGGGATGGGAGGTCGGCGGGCTGGAGATGCGCATGTGCACCTCAGCGGCACCGGCCTGGCGCACCATCTGCACGATCTTCTTCGAGGTGGTGCCGCGCACGATCGAATCGTCGACCAGGATCACCCGCTGGCCCTTGATCTTGGCGCGGTTGGCGTTGTGCTTCAGGCGCACGCCGAGATTGCGGATGTGATCGGTCGGCTCGATGAAGGTGCGGCCGACATAGTGGTTGCGGATGATGCCGAGGTCGAAGGGGATGCCACTCTCCTTCGAATAGCCGAGCGCCGCCGGCACGCCGCTGTCGGGCACCGGGATCACCACGTCGGCGTCGACATGCGACTCCCTCGCCAACTCGCGGCCGATGTCCTGGCGTGCCTCGTAGACCGAGGTGCCCTCGACGATGGAGTCGGGCCGCGCGAAATAGATGTACTCGAAGACGCAAAAGCGGTTGGCCGTGCGCAGGAAGGGCCGATGCGAGGTGAGGCCGTTGCGGTCGCACACGATCATCTCGCCGGGCTCGATGTCGCGCACGTAGTCCGCGCCGATGATGTCGAGCGCGCAGGTCTCCGAAGCCAGGATGTGGGCAACCGATCCGTCGTTCTGCACCAGGCTGCCGAGCACCAGGGGACGCACGCCCAGCGGATCGCGGCAGCCGATCACCATGTCCTCGGCCAGCGCGATCACCGAATAGGCGCCCTCGACCTGGCGCAGCGCCTCGACCAGCCGGTCGATGACGTTGCCGCCGCGGCTGGTGGCCATCAGGTGGACGATCACCTCGGTGTCGGTGGTCGACTGGAAGATCGAGCCGCGGCGCACCAGCTGGCGGCGCAGCTGATAGGCGTTGGTCAGGTTGCCGTTGTGGCCGATGGCGAAACCGCCGAAGTCGAAATCGGCGAACAGCGGCTGGACGTTGCGCAGCAGCGTCTCGCCGGTGGTGGAGTAGCGGTTGTGGCCGATGGCGGCGTGGCCGGCCAGCGAGTCGACCACGTTGGGGCTGTCGAAATTGTCGCCGACCAGCCCGATCGCCCGGTGGGCGTTGAAATGCGCCCCGTCGAAGGCGACGATGCCGCAGGCTTCCTGGCCGCGATGCTGCAGGGCGTGCAGGCCGAGCGCGGTCAGCGCCGAGGCGTCGGCATGGCCGAACACGCCGAACACGCCGCACTCCTCATGCAACGTGTCGTCGCCCTCCGGCCTCAGGAAGGGGTGGGTGGTAAACGCCATGTGGTCCGCCAATCCGGATGGTCCGCCAGTGGGCAGGCGAGCGCGGCCAGTGCTCACTGCTCGGTGGTGTTCAACAGTCGCTGCAGGTCGCCTTGCTGTTCCTCCGTATAGCCCGACGACCCGTTCGATTCATCCCCATTCGGCGAGGGGGCGGGTTGCGGCTGGCTTATGTCTTGCAGGTTGGGCGGCTGGCCGGTGCCCTCCATGCGGCGGACCAGTTCCTGGTACTGGGCCGAGGAGCCGAAGGTGCTCTCCGGCACCAGGTTGACCAGGAAGGTCGCCCCCTGTGCGACGAGCGGGCGCGAGCGCGACTCGGTGATCCAGCCCGGCAGCACCCCGTCCTCGTCGATGTAGATGAAGACGAGATAGCCGAGACAAACCAGCAGGGCCCCCCGCGCCAGGCCGAACAGGATGCCCAGCGAGCGGTCGATGGCGCTGAGCGAGGTGCCCCGGATGCCCTTGGAGGCGAAATGGGCAAGCACGGAAAAGATCGCAAGGGAGCCGATGAACAGCACCAGGCCGGTGCCGACATCGGCGATCAGTTCCATGCCGAGCAGGGCGCGCACCTCCGGCGCGACGACCGGGAAGGCGAAGATGGTGACGAGCGCCGCGCCGATCCAGCCCAGCACGCCCAGGAACTCGCGCACGAAGCCGCGCAGGAAGGCGAACAGCGCCGACAGGAAAAGCACGATCAGAACGGCGAGATCACCGGGGCCGATGGGCCAGTCCGTCACGTCAGGGCATCCCGTCTTCAGTCAAGCATCGATTCGGCGGCGCGTCGGCTGCGTCGGGATCATACGGCGCGCCGCGCCTCTAGGCCATGGCCGAAGAGGGGCAGCAGGTCGGCGAGCGAGCCGATCTCGGTGACCCGGAGCGCCGGCGAGAAGGGCTTCGCGCCCTTGCGGCGGCTGCGCCGGCTGGGGATGATCGCCTGGGCGAAGCCGAGCTTGGCGGCCTCCGACAGCCGCTGATCGGCTTGCGTCACCTGGCGCACCTCGCCCGACAGCCCGATCTCGCCGAAGACCACGGTGTCGTGGGGCACCGGCTCGCCCGACAGCGAGGAGAGCAGGGCCGCGGCGACGGCGAGGTCGGCCGCCGGCTCGCCCACCCGCAGGCCGCCGGCGACGTTGAGATAGACGTCGTTGGCGCCGATCGTCACGCCGCAGCGCGCCTCCAGCACCGCCAGCACCATGGCGAGACGGGCATTGTCCCAGCCGACGACGGCGCGGCGCGGCGTGCCGAGCGGCGAGGGGGCGACCAGCGCCTGCACCTCGACCAGCACCGGCCTTGTGCCCTCGATGCCGGCGAAGACGCAGGAGCCGGCGACCTGCTCGGAGCGCTCGGCGAGGAAGATCTCCGAGGGGTTGGGCACCTCCATCAGGCCGGCATCGGTCATCTCGAAGACGCCGATCTCGTTGGTGGCGCCGAAGCGGTTCTTCACCCCGCGCAGGATGCGGAACTGGTGGCCGCGCTCGCCCTCGAAATAGAGCACCGTGTCGACCATGTGCTCCAGCACGCGCGGGCCGGCGATGGCGCCGTCCTTGGTGACGTGGCCGACCAGGAAAAGGGCGATGCCGCGCCGCTTGGCGACCCGGATCAGCTCCGCCGCGCTGGCCCGCACCTGGGCGACGGTGCCGGGCGCGCTCTCCAGCTGGTCGACGAACATGGTCTGGATCGAGTCGATCACCACCAGGCGCGGCCCGTCGGCGCGGTCGATGCTGGCCAGGATGTCGCCGACATTGGTGGCCGCGGCGAGGCCGACCGGGGCGTCCGACAGGCCAAGGCGCGTGGCGCGCAGGCGGATCTGCTCCACCGCCTCCTCGCCGGAGATGTAGACGGTCGGCTGGCCCCGGGCCATGCGGCAGGCGATCTGCAGCAGCAGGGTCGACTTGCCGATGCCGGGATCGCCGCCGATCAGCGTCGCCGAGCCGGGCACCAGGCCACCGCCCATGACCCGGTCGACCTCGGCCAGGCCGGTCGCCGTGCGCGGCGTGTCGGGCGCGTGCGTGGCGAGGTCGTGGAAGTCGATCGCCCGTCCCTTGCCGGCGCGCTGCGCCCGTGGTGCCTCGGCGGAAGGCGCGGCCTCCTCGACGATCGAGTTCCACTCGCCGCAGGCGTCGCAGCGCCCGGCCCAGCGCGGATGCACCGCCCCGCAGGCCTGGCAGACGAAGGTGCTGGTGCGCTTGGCCATGGCCGGATCGCCCTGCCTAGCCCCGCGCCACGGCCATGGCGATGGGGCCGTCGGCGCGGCCGTGCACGAACTGGTCGACGAAGGCGTTGCCGGAGCGGTCGACCTCGGCGGCCGGTCCCTCCCAGACGATGCGGCCCTGGTAGAGCATGGCGACGCGGTCGGCGATCTTGCGCGCCGAGGCCATGTCGTGGGTGATCGACAGCGCGGTCGCGCCCAGATGGCGGGTGCAGGTGACGATCAGGTCGTTGATGACGTCGGCCATGATCGGGTCGAGGCCGGTGGTCGGCTCGTCGAAGAAGATGATCTCCGGGTCGGTGGCGATGGCGCGGGCCAGGGCGACGCGCTTCTGCATGCCGCCGGAGAGTTCGACCGGCATCAGGTCGGCGACGTCCGCGCCCAGACCGACCTCGGACAGCTTGGCGACGGCGAGGTCGCGGGCCCGGGCGCGGTTGAGCGTGCCCTCCTGCAGGCCGCGGAAGGCGACGTTGCGCCAGACCGGCAGGCTGTCGAACAGGGCCCCGCCCTGGAACAGCATGCCGAAGCGGCGCAGCAGGTCGGTGCGCTCGGCCCCGCGCAGATGGGTGGTGTCGACTCCGTCGATGCGAATCGACCCGGCGTCGGGCTCCATGATGCCGAGGATGCATTTCAGCATCACCGACTTGCCGGTGCCCGAGCCTCCGATGACCACCAGCGACTGGCCGGGAGCGACCTGGATGTCGACGCCGTCGAGCACGGTCTTGGCGCCGAAGCGCTTGACCACGCCTTCCAGGGCGATCTTGGGCGTGTCGGTCATTGGGCGAAGAACAGTCCGGTGATGAGATAATTGAAGCAAAGGATCAGGATCGAGGCGGAGACCACCGAATTCGTGGTCGCCATGCCCACGCCCTGGGCGCCGCCCTTGGAGTGGTAGCCATGATAGCAGCCCATCAGGGCGATCATCAGGCCGAAGATCGCGGCCTTGACGAGGCCCGAGACGACGCCGCGCGTGTCGAGCGCGTCCCAGCATTCGGCGATGAAGATCGCCGGGTTGAAGCCGACCTGGTAGACGGCGATCAGGTAGCCGCCGAATATGCCGATGATGTCGGCCACGAGGACGAGGAAGGGCACCATCACCATCCCGGCGAGCAGGCGCGGCGCCACCAGGTAGCGCATCGGGTTGGTGGCCAGGGTGGTCAGCGCGTCGATCTGCTCGGTCACCCGCATGGTGCCGATCTCCGCCGCCATGGAGGCGCCGATGCGGCCCGCCACCATCAGCCCGGCGAGGACCGGGGCCAGCTCGCGGGTGATCGACAGCACCAGGATGTTGGCGACCGCCGCCTCCTCGCCCAGGCCGCCGAAGCCGTCCGCGCTCTGCAGGGTCAGCACCATGCCGGTGAACAGCGAGGTGAGGCCGACCACGGGCAGGGAGTAGTAGCCGATCTCGATCAGCTGGCGGCCGGTCTGGGCCAGGTAGAAGGGCGGGCGGACGATGAAGCTGAGCCCGCTCGCGGTGAACAGCACGATGCGCCCGATCGCCGCCAGGAAGCCGAGAAAGGCCCGGCCGATGGCCTGGAGAAATCGCATGGGGCTGGTCCCGGGTCCTCGTGGCTGTGTTGGGCGGCTGGCAGGCGGGGTTGGCAGGCGGGGCTGGCGGACGGGTTAACCTATGGGGGTATAGCGGCGCTCGTAGCGCGCGCCAAGGTCGGTGAGGATCTCGTAGCCGATGGTGCCGGCGTCCGCCGCCACCTGGTCGACGCCGCGGTCGGGGCCGATCACCGTCGCCCAGGCGCCGGGCCGGCAGAGGTCCCGTGGCAGGGCGCTGACGTCGACGGTCACCAGATCCATCGAGACGCGGCCGACGATCGGCGCCTTGTGCCCGGAAATCGTGACGAAACCGCGGCCGGAGCCGGTTCGCAGATAGCCGTCTGCGTAGCCGATGGCCAGCGTGGCGATGCGCGCGTCGCGGGGCAGCGGGTGGCCGGCGCCATAGCCGACGCTGCCGCCGGCCGGGGCGTCGCGTACCTGCAGGACGCGGGCGTCGACCCGGATCACCGGCTCGACGGGACTGACAGCCTCCGGCTTCGGGTTGACGCCGTAGAGCGCGCAGCCCGGCCGCACCAGGTCGAAATGCATCTCCGGCCCCCGGAAGATGCCCGAGGAGTTGGCGAGGCTGGCGGGCGCCGCCGGCAGGCGGGCGAGGAGGTCGGCGAACCGCTGGCGCTGGGCCGCCGTCATCGGGTGCCCCGCCTCGTCGGCGCAGGCGAGGTGGCTGATCCAGGCGCGGACCGCGATACCGTCCAGCCGGCCGGGTTCGGCGATCAGGCGCTCCGCCTCGCCGGCGTCGAGGCCGAGGCGGTTCATGCCGGTGTCGAGCTGCACGAAGGCGGGCAGGGCGCGGCCCGTCCTGGCCGCTTCATCCCGCCAGGCGGCGATCTCGCCCAAGTGATTGAGAACGGGCACGAAACCATGGGCTAGGTAAACCGACGCATGAGCCGAGATCAGGCCGTTCAGCACGCCGATCGTGGCCTCGCCCGGCAGCACTGTGCCGAGCGCCAACGCCTCCTCCAGATGGGCGACGAAGAAGCTGCGGGCGCCCGCCTGATAGAGCCGCGGCGCCACCTTCCGCGCGCCGATGCCGTAGCCATCCGCCTTGACGACGGCCGCGCAGGCCGCCGGCGCCGCGAGCTCGGCGAGGCGGCGCCAGTTCCGCACGACGGCATCGAGGTCGATGGTCAGGATCGCGCCGGCGCGCGGCTCCGTCGCGCTGGCCTCAGAGGGGCGTGTCATGCACCCGGTCGAGATTGGAGAACCGCGTGAACTGGCCCTCGAAATGCAGGTCAACGGCGCCGGTGGGGCCGTGGCGCTGCTTGGCGATAATCACCTGCGCGAGGTTCTGCACCTCGTCCATCTGTTCCTGCCAGGCGACGTGCTCCGGCGTGCCCATGGGCGGCTGGTCCTTCAGCTTGTAGTAGGCGTCACGGAAGATGAACATCACCACGTCGGCGTCCTGCTCGATGGAGCCCGACTCCCGCAGATCGGCCAGTTGCGGGCGCTTGTCCTCGCGCTGCTCGACCGCGCGGGATAGCTGGGAGAGGGCCAGGACCGGCACGTCGAGATCCTTGGCCACCATCTTCAGGCCGCGGGTGATCTCGGAAATTTCCTGCACCCGGTTCTCCACCCGCTGGCCGCCCGACGGCCGCATGAGCTGCAGGTAGTCGACCACGATCATGCCGAGCTTGTGCTGGCGCTTCAGCCGCAGCGCCCGGGTCCTGAGCTGGGTGATGGTGAGGCCGGCGGTGTCGTCGACGAAGAGCGGCACGCGCTCCAGCATGCCGGCGGCCTCGATCAGGCGCGGGAAGTCCTCGCGCTTGGACATCTCGCCCTTGCGGATCTTCTCGCTGGCGATGCGCGCCTCCTCCGACAGGATGCGCACGGCGAGCTGCTCGGACGACATCTCCAGCGAGTAGAAGCCGACGACCGCGCCCTCCTTGCCGCCGGAGTTGAGATAGGCCTTGGCGGCGTTGAAGGCCATGTTGGTGGCCAGTGCGGTCTTGCCCATGCCGGGCCGGGCGGCCAGCACCAGGAGGTCCGATCGCTGCAGGCCGCCCAGCATCTTGTCGAGGTCGACGAGACCGGTGGTGATGCCGGTCAGGTGGCTGTCGCGGTTCAGCGCCGCGCTCGCGGTTTCCAGGGTGACGCGCAGGATGTCGGAGAAGGCGCGGAAGCCGCTCTCGTGGCTGCCCTCCTCGCCGAGCTTGTAGAGCCGTTCCTCGGCCGCCTGGAGCTGGGCCGTGGCGTCGATGTCGAGGTCGTGCTTGTAGGCGTCGTTGACGATCTCCTCGCCGAGCGCGATCAGGCTGCGCCGCAGGAACAGCTCGTAGACGGTGCGGGCGTAGTCGACGGCATTGACCACCGAGACGATCGAGGCGGCGAGCTGGGCCAGGTATTCCGCCCCGCCGATGTCCTGCAGGTCGCCGTCGCTCTCGAAATAGCCCTTCAGCGAGACCGGGTCGGCCACCCGGTGCTGCTCGTGGAAGCGCAGGCAGGTGTTGTAGATGCGGCCATGGGCGGGGAAGAAGAAATGCTCCGGCTTCAGGAACTCCGCCACCCGGTCGATGGCCTCGTTGTTGACCAGGATGGCGCCGAGCAGCGCCTGCTCCGCCTCCTCGTTCTGCGGCAGCTGGCGGTAGCGCTGGTCCGGCCGCTCGGCGGTCGGCAGCACGGCGACGTTCGAGGCGGTGTTGGTCGAGGGGGCGTTTTCCATGGGACAGCACCCTAGCGCGTTCGTCGGGAGGCGACAGCCGCGATTCGGCGACCGCCCGTGTGGAACCTTGGGATCAAATGTGGGCAAAGCTGTGGAGAAGAGGGAAAACCGCGATGGATCAGGGCCTTGCCGGGGGATAATTCCACCGAATCTGAGCCGATTCCGCTTTGTTCAGGCGTCTCAACGGGGTGCCGGGCGGCGGTCGCGACGGGCCGGTGATTCGCTGCTTCGGCGGTGAGAAGACGACTGGCCGGTCCCGGGTCTGCGAAGCGGCACTTCGCGCCGCATCGCGCACGGGACGACAACGATTTTGTTGTTTGCGGAGACAAGGAAGTCTTGTCGTCCCGGGCGCTGCGCAGCACGCAGTGATGCGCTGCAGACCCGGGACCGGCTGGTCGTCATCGCCGCCCGCCTGAAATGACAAGGGGCGCCCCCATGGGAGCGCCCCTGATGTCTGGCGTCCAGCTTCGGCGGGTTCAGGCCTTGTTCTCGTCCCCGGTCTCGTCCTCGTCCTCCTCGGCGACCTGGCCGGTCGCCTTCTGGAGGGCCTCGACGACTTCCTCGACGGTCTCCGGGTTCTCGACGAGCTCGGCGACCTCCTCGGCCTCGAGCACCGCCTGCTCCTCTTCCTCCTCCAGATCGCGGCCGGCGACCATGCCGCCATGGGCGAGCTGGGCCTCGGCCTCGTCCTGCGAGCGGGCGACGTTGACGGTCACCTCGACCTGCACCTCCGGGTGCAGCACCAGGCGCACCGGGAACAGGCCGAGCGTCTTGATCGGCCGGTCGATGGCGACCTGGCTGCGGGCGACCTCGTGCCCGTCGGCGGCGAGGCCGTCGGCGATGTCGCGGGCGGAGACGGAGCCGTAGAGCTGGCCGGAATCGCCGGCCTGGCGGATCACCGTCAGGTTGACGCCCTCGACCTTCTTGGCCGCCGTTTCGGCCTCCGAGCGGCGCTCGGCGTTGCGGGCCTCGAGATCGGCGCGTTGCGCCTCGAACACCTCGAGATTGCCCTTGGTGGCGCGCAGCGCCTTCTTCTGCGGCAGCAGGTAGTTGCGCGCGAAGCCGGGCTTGACCCGGACGACGTCGCCGATCTGGCCGAGACGCTCGATGCGCTCCAGCAGGATGACTTCCATGATCGTCCCCCTTACTTCAGCGAGTAGGGAAGCAGAGCCAGGAAGCGGGCGCGCTTGATGGCGCGGGCCAGCTCACGCTGCTTCTTGATGGACACCGCGGTGATGCGGCTGGGAACGATCTTGCCGCGCTCGGAGATGAAGCGGCCCAGCAGGCGGGTGTCCTTGTAGTCGATCTTCGGCGCGTTGGCGCCGGAGAACGGGCAGGTCTTCCGGCGACGGAAGAAGGGACGGCGGGCGGCGCTCATGCGGCATCTCCCGAATTCTCGTTGTCACGCGACCGGCGCTCGCCCCGGTCGCCCCGATCACCGCGATCGCCGCGGTCACCGCGATCTCCCCGGTCACCCCGTGGGCCCCGGTCGCGATCGCGGTCGCCACGCGGGCCCCGGTCACGGTCGCCGCGGCCGTCGCGGTCGCGCGGCTGCATCTGGGCCGACGGGCCCTCCTCCAGCGCGTCGACGCGGACGATCAGCTGGCGCAGCACGTCGTCATGCAGGCGCATGCGGCGATCGAGCTCGGTCACCGCCGCGTGCGGCGCCTCGATGTTGAGCAGGGAGTAGTGGCCCTTGCGGTTCTTCTTGATCCGGTAGGAGAGGGACCGGAGACCCCAGTACTCGGTCTTGGTGACCTTGCCGCCACCTTCCTCGAGGATGGTGGTCAGCTCCTGGTTCAGGGTCTCGACCTGCGCGGCCGCGACGTCCTGGCGCGCGATATACACGCACTCGTACAATGCCATATGTCACTCCTTATGGCTGTTCGTGGCACGGCGCTGGAGAGGTCTCGGCGAAGCCGCGGTCCCAGCCGTCCCGCGCCTAGCCGCAAGGGCACGCCCATGCGGCAAGGAGCACCGACGGCCCGGACCATCCCGGACCGCCTGAAGCCGCGCGTTATACAGCTTTGCGTGGCGAGAGCAAGCCCGCCCTGACGGCGATGCCCGCCGGGCTGCCTTGACTTGCGCGCGTGACCGCCTATCACTGCCCGCCCGGAGCCGGTTCCCAGCCGGCCCCGATCGGGTCGCACCGAGACGTGACGAGAGCAGGCGAGGACGAAGGCTCAGATGGCGCGCGCATTCATCTATCCCGGCCAGGGCAGCCAGGCCGTCGGCATGGGCAAGGCCCTCCACGACGCGGAACCGGCCGCCCGCGCGGTGTTCGAGGAGGTCGACGAGGCGCTGGGCGAAAAGCTGTCGGCGCTGATGTTCGAGGGCGACCAGGAGACGCTGACCCTGACGGAGAACGCGCAGCCGGCGCTGATGGCGGTCTCGGTGGCGGCGACCCGCGTGCTTGTGGACAAGCTCGGCCGGCCGCTCGGCGAGTTGACGGACTACGTGGCCGGACACAGCCTGGGCGAGTATTCGGCGCTGACGGCGGCCGGCGCGCTGACCATCGCCGACGCCGCCCGGCTGCTGCGCCTGCGCGGCCGCGCCATGCAGCAGGCCGTCCCGGTGGGCGTCGGCGCCATGGCGGCGATCCTGGGCATGGAACTCGACGCGGTCCGCGCGGTCGCCCAGGAGGCGGCGGGGGCGGAGGAGGTCTGCGCCGCGGCCAATGACAACGCGCCGGGCCAGGTCGTGGTCTCCGGCCACAAGGCGGCGGTGGAACGCGCCTTGGCGCTGGCCGCCGAGCGCGGTAGCCGGCGCAGCATCATCCTGCCGGTCAGCGCGCCCTTTCACTGCGCCCTGATGCAACCGGCGGCCGAGGCGATGGCGGCGGCCCTGGCCGAGACGGCGATCGCGCGCCCGGCGGTACCGGTGGTGGCCAACGTGTCGGCGGTGGCGGAGGAGGATCCGGCGCGCATCCGCCAGCTGCTGGTCGAGCAGGTGACGGGGGCGGTGCGCTGGCGCGAGGGCGTGCTGCACATGGCCGCCCAGGGCGTGGGCCAGTTCGTTGAGCTTGGTGCCGGCAAGGTGCTGTCGGGCCTGGTACGGCGGATCGAACGGTCGCTGGAGGCCGAGGCCGCCGGCACGCCCGAGGAGATCGAGGCGCTCGCCCAGCGCCTGCGCTGAACCGCGCCGCCGGGATCCGGGCGGCCGCGAAGCTGAGGAAAGACGGAGACCATGCTTGATCTGACGGGAAAGACGGCGCTGGTGACCGGCGCCTCCGGCGACATCGGCCGGGCGATCGCCACGGCGCTGCACGGCCGGGGTGCCGCGGTGGCGCTGTCGGGCACGCGGGAGGAGAAGCTGCGCGAGGTCGCCGACGCGCTCGGGCCCGAGCGGACGCATGTGACGCCCGGCAACCTGGCCGACGCCGAGGCCACGGCGGCCCTCTTCGCGGCGGCCGAGGCGGCGATGGGCCAGGTCGACATCCTGGTCAACAATGCCGGGATGACCCGCGACATCCTCTCCATGCGGATGAAGGACGAGGACTTCACATCCGTGCTGGAGGTCAACCTGACGGCCGCCTTCCGGCTCTGCCGGGCGGCCATGAAGGGGATGATGCGCCGGCGCTGGGGCCGCATCGTCTCGATCACCTCGGTGGTCGGCTTCACCGGCAATCCGGGTCAGGCGAACTACGCCGCCTCAAAGGCCGGGCTGGTCGGCATGACCAAGTCGATCGCCGCCGAGGTGGCCAATCGCGGGATCACGGTCAACTGCGTGGCGCCCGGCTTCATCAAGAGCGCCATGACCGATGTCCTGAGCGACGACCAGAAGGCCCGCATCAACGCGGTGATTCCGGCCGGCCGCATGGGATCGGCCGACGACATAGCCGCCGGCGTCGCCTATCTGGCGAGCGAGGAAGCCGCCTATGTGACAGGGCAGACGCTGCACATCAATGGCGGCATGGCGATGCTCTGACCGCGTGGGGGATGGTGCGGGTGGCGCCGCCTCGTCCATGCGGCGGTCGGGGTACAGCCCGGCGCCAAACGTTTGTTGAGCCCGGCCGGAGCCCATGCTAAAGCCGCGCGCCACGTGAACGGTGACATGATCCAAGACGTCATCGAGGACCGGCGCGTTCCGGGCAGAATCCTAGTGCCCCGGTTCAAAGGTGTGGTATGTGACCGCACCGTTTCACGGGGATAGAACCGAGTCGCTGCGCCGGGCTGAGCCGTTGTCGGTGCATGGCGTGAGACCGTCCAGGGGAGGAGACGCACCTCCTCGTCGTGCAAAGCTTGCGGAAAGGCCAAGACATATGAGTGATACTGCCGATCGGGTGAAGAAGATCGTTGTCGAGCACCTGGGTGTCGAAGAGGACAAGGTGAGCGAGAGCGCGAGCTTCATCGAAGATCTGGGGGCGGACAGCCTGGATACCGTCGAGTTGGTGATGGCGTTCGAGGAGGAGTTCGGGATCGAGATTCCCGACGACGCCGCCGAGAAGATCGTCACCGTCGGCGACGCGGTCAAGTTCATCGACGAGCACAGCGCGGGCTGATCCTCAGGTCCGCTGTCGTGTTGGAAGGGCGTTTCCGGGTGGGACAGGACCGCATCGTCCCACCTCTCACTCCATCGCGAGACCGAGCGCACCCTGTTCCGATGGGCGACGCCCTGGATTCATGAGGCGGGAGTGGTGATGAGGCGAGTCGTCGTCACGGGTATGGGAATGGTCACGCCGCTGGGCAGCGGCGTGCAGGTGAACTGGCAGCGGCTGCTGAACGGCGAGTCCGGGGTCAAGCCGATCGAGCATTTCGACGTCTCCGACATCCCGGCCAAGATCGCCGGCATCATCCCGCGCGGCGACGGATCGAACGGCACGATGAATCTCGACGAGATCGTCGCGCCCAAGGACCAGCGCAAGAACGACGACTTCATCCTCTACGCCATGGCCGCCGCCAAGGAGGCCATCGAGCATTCCGGCTGGCTGCCCGAGGCGGACGAGGACCAGTACCGCACCGGCGTGATGATCGGCTCGGGCATCGGCGGCCTGCAATGGCTGGCCGAGGGCACGCTGTCGGTGCACGAGAAGGGCCCGCGGCGCCTGTCGCCCTTCTTCATCCCGGCGACGCTGATCAACCTGGCCTCGGGCCAGGTGTCGATCCGCTACGGCTTCAAGGGCCCGAACCACGCCGTCGTCACCGCCTGCTCGACAGGTGCGCACGCCATCGGCGACGCCGCCCGGCTGATCATGCTGGACGACGCCGACGTCATGGTGGCCGGCGGTGCCGAGGCAGGTGTCTGCCGCATCGGCATGGCCGGCTTCGCCGCCGCGCGGGCGCTCTCGACCGGCTACAACGACCGCCCGACCGAGGCCTCGCGTCCCTACGACAAGGGGCGCGACGGCTTCGTCATGGGCGAGGGATCCGGCATCGTGGTGCTGGAGGAGCTGGAGCACGCAAAGCGGCGCGGCGCCACGATCTATGCCGAGATCGTCGGCTACGGGCTGTCGGGCGATGCCTATCACATCACCGCGCCGGCGGCCGACGGCAATGGCGGCTACCGCTCGATGCAGGCGGCCCTGAAACGCGCCGGCATGGCGCCGGCCGACATCGACTACATCAACGCCCACGGCACCTCGACGCCGCTGGGCGACGAGATCGAACTGGGCGCGGTGCGCCGGCTGTTCGGCAGCGCCATGGAGACGGCCTCGATGTCGTCGACCAAGTCGGCCATCGGCCACCTGCTGGGGGCCGCCGGCTCGGTCGAGGCGATCTACTCGATCATGGCGGTGCGCGACAACGTGGTGCCGCCGACCCTCAATCTCGACGACCCGTCGGACAGCTGCCTCGGTGTCGACCTGGTGCCGAAGACGGCCAAGGAGCGGCCGGTGCATGCCGCGCTGTCGAACAGCTTCGGCTTCGGCGGCACCAATGCCAGCCTGATCTTCAAGGAATTCAACTGACGGCCTTGCGCGGCCGACGGCAGGGAGCCGGACGATGCGGCTGATCATCCGCCTGGCGGCCGTGCTGTTCGCCCTGGCGCTGGTCGCCGTGGCGGCGGCGGGCTATCTGCTGTGGGACTTCGGCCGCGCCGGGCCGCTGCCGGCCGACCGCATCGTCACCATCGAGCGTGGCGAGGGGCTGTCGACGATCGCCGCCCGGCTGGAGGCCGAGGGCGTGATCGCCAGCGCCGACCTGTTTACGGCCGCCGTCTACCTCGCCGCCGACCCGGCCGCCCTGCGCTTCGGCGACTATGCCATTCCGGCCCGGGCCAGCGGCCGCGAGGCCTACGAGATCATCGCCAGCGGCCGCACGGTGCAGCTCGAGATCACCATTCCCGAGGGGCTGACCAGCCAGCAGGTGGTGGAGCGGCTGCTGGCGGACGAGCGGCTGACGGGCGAGATCGCCACGCTGCCGCCCGAGGGCTCCCTGCTGCCGGAAACCTATTTCATCGACCGGGGCAGCGAACGCCAGGCGCTGATCGACCGCATGGCGGCGGCGATGGACGCGACGCTGGCGGAGCTCTGGGCGGCGCGCGCCGACGGCCTGCCGCTGGAGACGCGGGAGGAGGCGCTGATCCTGGCCTCGATCATCGAGAAGGAGACGGCCGAGGCGGACGAGCGCGACCTCGTCGCCTCGGTCTTCGTGAACCGGCTGAACCGGGGCATGCCGCTGCAGACCGACCCGACGGTGATCTACGCCCTGACGGAGGGATCGGGCTCGCTCGGGCGGCCGCTGCTGCGCTCCGACCTGGAGGTCCAGTCGCCCTACAACACCTATCTCGTCGACGGGCTGCCGCCGGGCCCGATCGCCAATCCCGGCCGGGCCGCCATCGCCGCGGCGCTGAACCCGGCGGAGAGCGACTTCCTCTACTTCGTCGCCGACGGCACCGGCGGCCATGCCTTCGCCCGCACGCTCGACGAGCACAACCGCAATGCCGCCGAATGGCGTCGCATCCGCGACGCGGAAGCCGACGCCGGGGAATAGGGCTCGGGCCCATGGGTACGGCGAGGACTGGCGAGGGATCCCGGGTCTGCGAAGCGGTACTCCGCACCGCATCGCGCCCGGGATGACGAGGATGTTGGTTTTCACGTCAGAAAAAATTCCGCCGTCGTCCCGGCCGGAGCGTCAGCGCAGAGCCGGGACCGGTTGGTCGTTTTCGCCGGCGTCGAGGTCGGCGAGGACGGGATGCCGGTCCCGGGTCTGCGGCGCATCACTTCGTGCTGCACCGCGCACGGGACGACGATGGTGTTGAAAGAATTGAGAAAAAACCTTGGTCATCCCGGCCGGAGAGTCAGCGCAGAGCCGGGACCGGTTGGTCGTCTTCGCCGCCGCCGGGGCCGTGCCGGCTCAGCGGGGCTTCGCGCGACCGGGCGGCTTGGCCAGGTTGAGCGCGACGGCGGCGCGGATCAGCGCCTTCAGCGCCTCCTCGTCGATGGTGTCGCCCTCGTGGAAGTCGATCGCCCGCCTGGTGTTGCCCTCGAGACTGGCGTTGAACAGGCGGGCCGGGTCGTCGAGCGCGGCGCCCTTGGCGAAGGTCATCTTCACCGCCTTCTTGTAGGTCTCGCCGGTGCAGACGATGCCGGCATGGGACCAGACGGGCACGCCGCGCCACTTCCATTCCTCGACCATGTCGGGGTCGGCCTCCAGGACGAGGGCGCGGAGGCGGGCGAGGGTTGCGCCCCGCCAGTCGCCGAGCTCCTCGATGCGCCGGTCGATCAGCGTGGCGGCCGGTGTGTCCCGGTCCTCGGCGGGGCCGTGCTTTCTCACCATGGTCTGCTTCCGGGTTCCTTCGGGGTGGATGGCGCCGGGTGTCGCGCCGCCGATGCTCACATCTTCTCGCCGGGCAGCCGGCTCGCCTGGCGCACCCAGTCGGTGAACTGCTCGGCGTCGAAGGCGCCCTCGCGGATGTCGAGATAGCGCACCTCGGGGTGCTTGGACGGGCCGGGCGGGACCGGGTCGAGGGAGGTGCCGCGGAAGAAGGTGACCTTCACGTAATGGGTGAAGCAGTGCAGGCTGAGGAACCAGCCCTGCCCCTCGACGCCCCAGAACGGGGAGTTCCACTTCACCGCCTTGCTGACGCCGGGCACCACCTCCTCGACGATCGCGTCGATGCGGCGGCCGAGCGCGCTTTTCCAGCCCGGCATGGCGGCGATGTAGGCCTGGACCGGGCCGTTGCCGTAGCCCTTGGGGATCTGCGGGTTGCCGCCGGACAGCAGCCGGGGTTCTGTGGCGCCGGAGTCGGCTTGCTCTTTTCGCTTCGATGTCTTGTCGGTCATGGGGGCCGCATTCTGTCCAACGACCGCCCGGTCGTGCAAGGCCCGTCTAGACAGGATCACGGTTTGATGGAACCGATTTAGGTTCCATCAAACCGTGTGAATCCTGTCTATTATCAATCAGTTAGTGCGGATCATACCTTGACGGAAGCGCTGACGCGATTCCGTCAAGGTATGATCCGCACTAGCGGGACGGATCCAGGGCGCGCTTGCGCGGCAGGCGGCCGAGCAGGGGGGCGGTCAGCCACAGCGGCAGGCAGCCCAGCAGCCAGGCGATGGCGTAGGTCGGCCAGGGGAAGGCGATGCGCCGGCGACCGCGCGCCAGCCGGCGGCGGATCAGCCGGGCGGCCCGGGGCGCGTCCATCAGGAAGGGCATGGGGAAGTCGTTGGCGGCGGTCATGGGCGAGCGCACATAGCCCGGGCAGATGACACTGACGCGCACGCCCTCAGGCGCCAGGACGCCGTCCATGGCCTCGCCCCAGAAGCGCACGGCCGCCTTCGAGGCGCAATAGGCCGGCGCGCCGGGAAAGGCCTTGAAGGCGGCGAGCGAGCTCATCAGCGCGACCTGGCCGCGGCGGCGCGCGGTCAGCCGGGGGAGCAGCGGCTCGACCGTGTTGATGGCGCCGTCGACATTGACGGCGAAGATGCGGCGCACCTGTTCGGCCGGTTCGCCGCCGTCGCTGCCGCCGGTACCGCCGGAAATGCCGGCGTTGGCGATCACCAGGTCGATCGGCGTCTCCGCGTCCCGGTCGAGGATCCAGCGTGACATGGCCTGGCGCTCGGTCACGTCGATCGTCGCCGTGGCGACGAGGGCGCCGGCCTCGCGGCAGGCCGAGGCGACCGCGCCGAGCCGGCCCTCGTCGCGACCGGTCAGCAGCAGCGTGAGACCGGGTTCGGCATAGGCCTCCGCCAGCGCCCGGCCAAGGCCGGAGGAGGCGCCGGTGATCAGGACGGTACGGGGATCGCGCATGGCAGGGTCGGTCTGGCGTCGCGGCGGGCACGGTTTTGGTTGGCGTCGGCGGGGCTCAGGTGGCACAACCGCTCAACCCCGCCGGACCGGCGACTCCCGCAACCGGCCTCCCCGTTTCCAGCCGTCGACGACATGAGCACACCCTCCCCCAGCATCGCCAGCATGACCGGTTTCGCCCATAGCGAGGGCGAGGCGGCCGGCTTCACCTTTGCCTGGGAGGCCCGCAGCGTCAACGGCAAGTCCCTCGACGTGCGCCTGCGCTATCCGCCCGGCTGGGACCGGCTCGACATGCCGGTGCGCCAGCTGGTGCAGGAGCGTTTCGCCCGGGGCAACATCTCGCTCTCCCTGCAGGTGGAGGAGGTGGACCGGGAGCCGCGCCTGCAGATCAACCGCGAGGTGCTGGCGACGGTGATGGACCTGGCGCGCGAGTTGGAGGCCGCCGGCGTGGCACCGCCGACCGCCGACGGCCTGTTGTCGGTGCGCGGCGTCATCGAGACCGCCGACGAGCGGGACGACGCGGCGCGCGAGGCGGCGATCGCCGGCATGCTGACGGCCGCCGACGCGGTGATCGAGGCACTGGCGACGGCGCGCGGCGCCGAGGGCGCCCGGCTCGAACGGCTGCTGACGGCACAGCTCGACGAGATCGCCGGCCTCACCGCGGCCGCCGGCGAAACCGCCCAGGCGCAGCCCGCGGCGATGCGCGCGCGTCTGGAGGAGCAGCTGGCCCAGCTCCTCGACGCCCGACCGCCGGTTGCCGAGGAGCGTCTGGCCCAGGAGTTGGCGTTGCTGGCGACCCGTGGCGACATCCGCGAGGAGCTCGACCGCCTGGCGGCCCATGTGGAGCAGGCCCGCGAGATGATCGCCACCGGCGGGCCGATCGGCCGTCGGCTCGACTTCCTCTGCCAGGAGTTCAACCGCGAGGCCAACACGCTGTGCTCCAAGTCGGGCGACACCGCGTTGACCCGCATCGGGCTCGACCTGAAGACGGTGATCAACCAGATGCGCGAGCAGGTCCAGAACGTCGAATGAGCGCGGTCACGACCATCGCCCGGCGCGGGCTCATGCTGGTGCTGTCCTCGCCCTCGGGGGCGGGAAAGACCTCGATCAGCCGGGCGCTGCTGCAGCGCGATGACAATCTCAGCCTGTCGATCTCGGTGACCACGCGCGGCATGCGCCCGGGCGAGGCGGAGGGGCGCGACTATTACTTCATCTCCCGCGAGCGCTACGACGCCATGGTCTCCGGCGGTGAGCTGCTGGAGCACGCCCGGGTCTTCGACCACTATTACGGCACACCCCGCGCGCCGGTCGAGAAGAGCCTGGGCGCCGGCCACGACGTGCTGTTCGACATCGACTGGCAGGGCACCCAGCAGCTGCGCGAGGCGATGGAAGGCGACCTGGTGAGCGTCTTCATCCTGCCGCCATCGGCCGCGGCGCTGGAGGAGCGGCTGCGCCGCCGGGCCCAGGACAGCGACGCCGTGATCGCCGGCCGCATGGCCAAGGCCGGCGACGAGATCAGCCACTGGTCGGAATACGACTACATCATCGTCAACCGCGACTTCGAGGCCAGCGTCGGCCAGGTGCAGGCCATCCTCACCGCCGAGCGGCTGCGCCGCCAGCGCCAGCGCGGCCTGACCGAGTTCGTGCGCGCCATCCAGTCGGAGCTATGACCCCGCCACGGCGTTGGCGAGGCGCACGAAGCCCTCGATGTCCACGTCCTCGGCCCGCAGAGTCGGATCGAGCCCGGCCCGCCCGCACAGGGCCTCGCCGCCCAGCGGCTTGAGGCTGGCGCGCAGCATCTTGCGGCGCTGGCCGAAGGCGACCTGCGTCACCCTTTCCAGATCGGCCATGGCGACTGCCGCCCGGTCGGCGCGCGGGATGAGTTGCACCACGGTCGACTCCACCTTTGGCGCCGGCGTGAAGGCGCGCGGCGGCAGGGTCATCACCGGCCGCACCCGGGCCGCCCACTGGGCAATCACCGACAGCCGGCCATAGGTCCGGCTGCCCGGCGGTGCCAGCAGACGGTCGGCGACCTCCTTCTGGAACATGGCGGTGATGGCGGCGAAGGCGTCGATATTGGCCAGCCAGTCGATCAGCAAGGGCGTGGCGATGTTGTAGGGCAGGTTGGCGACGATGCGGCGCGGTTCCCGGCCCAGCGCATGCACCGGCACGGCCAGCGCGTCGTCCTCGAGGATCTCCAGCCGGCCCCCGGCGGCTTCCATCAGGGGTGCCAGCGCGGCGACGAAGCGGTGGTCGCGCTCGATGGCGACGACGTGGCGGGCCCCCTCCAGCAGCAGGGCCCGGGTCAGGCCGCCTGGACCGGGCCCGATCTCGATGACCGTGCCGGTGTCGAGCGGGCTGGCGGCGCGGGCGATGCGCCGGGTCAGGTTGAGGTCGAGCAGGAAGTTCTGGCCGAGCGACCGGCGCGCGCTCAGGCCGAGCGAGGCGATGACCGCGCGCAGCGGCGGCAGGTCGGCGACCGGGTCGTCGCCGTCTCCGCCCGTCTCGGCCACCGTCGGCGGGACGTCCGCTGGGCGCCGGATCAGACGCGGATGTCGATGAAGGCGGCGGAGCGCAGGTCGCGCAGCAGGCGGCGCTGCAGCAGGTCGATCCGCTCGTTGGCGATCTGCTCCTCGATGGCGCCGCGGGCGCCGTCGTCGCCGGCGGCCTCGCGCTCGCAGACCATGAAGACGGCGATGCCGTCGGGCAGCACCTGCGGGTCGGAGGGCACGTTGACGGGCAGGCCTGAGACCAGGCCGCGCAGATCCTCCGGCAGGTCGGCGAGGCGGCCGCTGCCGGCATCCACCAGATCCTCGGTGCCGAAGGAGGCGGCGGCGTTGCGCAGCCCCTGGCAACTGTTGACGCCGGAGGAGGCTTCGCGGGCGCGCTGAAGCTCGCGCTCGACCACGGCCTGGGTCGGCTGCTCGGCGAAGGGAATGACGAGGCGGGCGAGGGAGAGCGTCTCCTCCGAGCCGCCCGGCGATGCGGCGGTGCGCGTGTCGCGGAGCGCCAGGATGTGATAGCCCGAGCCGGTGCGGATCGGGTTGGAGATCTGGCCCGGCTGCATGACCTGCAGGGCGGCGCCGATCTCGGCTTCCAGCTGGCCGGCGGCGACCCAGCCGAGGCTGCCGCCCTGGGCGGCGGAGGCGCCCTGGCTGAACTGCGCCGCGACGGCCGGGAAGGGCGCGCCGGCGAGCAGCTGGCTGACCAGTTCCTGGGCCAGCGCGCGCACCTCGGCGTCACGGCCCGGCTGGTCGACGAACAGGAAGATCTCGCTGACCAGATATTCCCGCTGGCCGCTCATCGCCCGGGCCTGGGCCAGGCGGTCGTCGATCTCCCCGGCGCTGATGCGCACCGAGGGCACGATGCGGCTGCGGATCACTTCGCGCCAGGCGAGCTGCGCGTAGAGCTGCTGCTCCAGCGTGGAAACCTGCACGCCGGCCTGCTGCAGCGCCTGCAGGAACTGGCCGATGCCGACATTGTTGCGCTGGGCGATGTCGGCGATGGCCCGTTCCACGGCATCGCCGCCGACGCTGATGCCGAGGCGATCGGCCTCCTGCAACTGCAGGCTCTCGTCGATCAGGCCCTGCAGGACCTGCGGGCGCAGCCGTTCCAGGTTCTCCGCCGTCGGGCGCAGGCCGGAGGCCACCAGCGCCAGGCGCAGGCGCTGCTCCAGCTGGGCCTGGGTGATGACGTCCTCGTTGACGACGACCGCGATCTGCGCCGTCTGCGCCGTGGCCGGGGCGCTGCCGGCGGCGATGATCAGGAGACAGCTGAGAGCGAGCAAAAGGGACCGCATGGACTTCCTCAATCTGGGACGCACACCGTCGATACCGGTCGGAACCGCATCACTGACGGCAGTAGAGACCTTGCAACGATGGCATGGCGATGGCGCGCACCATAGCGCCGGACGCGGCGGCGGGCCAGGGCTTGTGAGACGGCGGCGGCGGACACGGCTATCCGTCCTCGAAGTGCAGCAGCAGGGCGGTGGCGACCAGGGCGCTGACCCCGGCCGGTGTCCAGGCGGCGAGGATGACGGGCACCGTCTCCGCCATGCCGAGCGCGAAGATCACGTCGCTGAGCATGAACAGGAGGATGGCGGTGGAGGCGCCCGCCAGCATCATCATGCCGCTGCCGCCGCGGCGCGTGTTCATGCGCAGGGAGAAGGTGGCGGCGAACAGGACCATCGCGGCCATCAGCAGCGGCTGGGCCAGCAGGGCGTGGAAGTGCAGGCGGTGCCGCGTGGCCGAGAAGCCGGTCTCCTCCAAGAGCTCGATGAACTCCGGCAGCGACCAGAAGGACATGGTGCTGGGCGGCGCGAAGCTGTCCTGGATGCTCTCCGCCGTCAGGTCGGTGGGCACGGTCACCGCCTCGACCTGCCGGGGCTGCATGCCGCCCTCGGTCAGCCAGGCGTTGACCAGGTGCCATTCGCCGTCCTGCAGATGCGCCTCGCGCGCGTCGATGCGGCTGACGAAATCGCCGCTCTCGTCGAAGCGGAAGACGATGACGTCGGCCAGCTCGACCTCGTCGGACAGGGCCCGCGCGGCGAACAGGATGGAGGAGGAGCCGTCGGCCTCCACCTGGCGCAGCCAGAGGCCGCCGCGCGAGACGTCGAGCACGCTTTCCTGGCCGCGGATCACCCGCGCCTCCAGCGCCTCGTAGCGCAGCTGCACGGCCGCGGTGATCGGGTTGACCAGGGTGACCTTGAGGATGCCGATCACCGCGGCGATGAAGATGACCGGCCAGAGGAACTGCCAGACCGAGATGCCGGCGGCGCGGGCCACCACCAGTTCCTGGCTGCGCGTCAGCCGCCAGAAGGTGAACATGGCGGCGAACAGGATGGCGAAGTGGAACAGCAGTTCCATCGTCTCCGGCACCTTCAGCAGGCTGAGCTCGAGCGCCTGGCCGACACTGCCGCTGGGCTGGTTGGAGACCCGGCGGACCAGCTCGACGAACTCGATCAGCCAGATCAGCCCGGCCATCACCACGAGCAGCGCGAAGAAGCCGACGAGGAACTGGCGGGCGATGTAGCGCGAGAGGATGGAGGTGATGCTCATGGATCCCCGGCATACGCTCGTCGCCGGCCGCCAGGTGGCCGCGGTCGTCCACCGCGAGGTCCTGGCGTCCGGTTGCCGAGCGTTTTCATCATGCTGCTGTGGAACATTCAACGGAAATGTGGCAAAGCGGTTGCGAACGACGCCTGCCCCTGAACCGCACGCACCGAGGAAGACCCCATGAAGATCGCGTTCTCCGCTCCCAAGCCCGAGGCCGCCGGCGCCCTGGTCGTCGGGGTGCTGGAAAAGGGCAGGCTGACGCCGTCCGCCACCGCCCTCGACGAGGCCAGCGGCGGTGCCCTGACCAAGGCGGTGAAGGGTGCGCCGCGCTTCACCGGCAAGCTGGAGCAGATCCAGAACATGCCGGCGCCGACCAGCCTGAAGGCCGACACGGTCATCCTGGTGGGGCTGGGCAACGGCAAGGGCATCGACGCCCAGAAGGCGCAGCGCCTGGGCGGGGTGATCGCCGCCAAGCTGCTGGCGCTGGGGGTCAAGGAGGCGACCGTCGACCTCAACGGTATGGAGAGCGACAGCGCCGAGTTCGCCGCCAACCTGGCGGCCGGCCTGCGGCTGCGCAGCTACCGCTTCGACAAGTACCGCACCAAGCAGAAGCCCGAGGACAAGCCGGCGCTGAAGAAGCTGACGGTGGCCACGCCGGACCAGAAGGGCGCCAAGAAGCTGTTCGACGATCTCGACCGGGTGGTCGACGGCGTCTTCCTGACCCGCGACCTGGTCTCCGAGCCGCCGAACGTGCTCTATCCCGACAGCTTCGCGGAGCGTGCGAAGGAGCTCGAGAAGCTGGGCCTCGAGATCGAGGTTCTGGACGCCAAGCAGATGAAGAAGCTGGGCATGGGCGCGCTGCTCGGCGTCGGCCAGGGCTCGCAGCACGAGAGCCGGCTCGTGGTCATGCAGTGGAAGGGCGGCAAGAAGGGCGACGCGCCGGTCGCCTTCGTCGGCAAGGGCGTCACCTTCGACACCGGCGGCATCTCCCTGAAGCCCGGCCAGGGCATGTGGGACATGAAGTGGGACATGGGCGGTGCCGGCGTCGTCACCGGGCTGATGGCCGCGCTGGCCGGGCGCAAGGCCAAGGCCAACGTCGTCGGCGTGATCGGCCTGGTGGAGAACATGCCCGACGGCAACGCCCAGCGGCCGGGCGACATCGTCACCTCGATGTCGGGCCAGACCATCGAGGTGTGGAACACCGACGCCGAGGGCCGGCTCGTGCTGGCCGACGCGCTCTGGTACACCATCGACCGCTTCAAGCCCAAGGCGATGGTCGACCTCGCCACGCTGACAGGCGCCATGATCATCGCGCTGGGCGAGGTGACGGCGGGCCTGTTCAGCAATGACGACGCGCTGTCCGACCAGCTCATGGCGGCCGGCAGGGCGGTGGGCGAGCCGGTCTGGCGCTTCCCGCTGGCCGACGAGTACGACCGCATGATCGACAGCGACGTCGCGGACATGAAGAACATCGCCGGCAGCCGCTCGGCGGGCTCGATCGTCGCCGCGCAGTTCCTGCAGCGCTTCGTGAAGGACACCAAGTGGGCCCATCTCGACATCGCCGGCGTGACCTGGAGCGGCAAGACCACGCCGCTGGCGCCCAAGGGCGGCACCGGGTTCGGCGTGCGCCTGCTGGAGCGCTGGGTCGCCGAGGCGCACGAGAAGTAGACCCCGCCGCCGCCGGTCGCGGCCGATGACCGAGGTCCGCTTCTACCATCTCACCCGCACGGGGCTCGAACGGGCCCTGCCGGAACTGCTCGGCCGGACGCTGGAGCGCGGCTGGCGGGCGGTGGTGATGGCGGGATCGGCGGAGCGGGTCGGCCAGCTGAACCAGCACCTGTGGACCTACGATCCCGGCAGCTTCCTGCCGCATGGCAGCGCTGAGGACGGACCACCCGAGGCGCAGCCGATCTTCCTGACCGACCGGGACGAACGCCCGAACGGCGCCGGCGTGCTGTTCCTGACCGACGGCGCGGAGAGCGCGCACATCGGCGAGTTCGACCTGGTCTGCCTGATGTTCGACGGGCGCGAGGAAGCAGCCGTGGCGACCGCGCGCGAGCGCTGGAAACGCTATCGCGAGGCCGGCCACGCGCTGGCCTACTGGCAGCAGGGCGAGGACGGCCGCTGGCGCGAGGCGCAGCGGTCGGAGGGCGCGGCGGCCAGGGATGCGGCCGGGGACAAGGCCTGATCAGCCGGTCGCCGCCAGCGCGCTCTCGATCTCCTCGTTGAGCTTCAGCCAGCGCTCCTCGGCGTCGGCGATGTCGTTCTCGGCGCGGTGCAGGGCCTTCTGCAGATCGGTCAACCTGTCGGCCGGGCCGTCGTAGAGAGACGGGTCGGCGAGGCTGGCCTCGATGCGGCGCTTCTCGGCGTTGAGCCGCTCGATCCGCTTCTCCAGCCCCTCGGCCTCGCGGCGCTTGGGCGCCACCTGTTGGCGTGCCTCGGCGGCCGCCCGGCGATCGGCCTTGCGGTTCTCGGCGCTGCCCCGGGATGATGATGATGATGATGATGCCGGCTCCGCCACGACCGCCTCGCCGCCGCCGTCACGCAGCCGCTTGCGGTAGTCCGCGAGATCGCCGTCGAAGCCGCGCACGCCGCCGTCGGCCACCAGCCAGAGCTGGTCGGCGGTCAGCTCGATCAGGTGCGGATCGTGGGTGATCAGCACCACCGCCCCCTCGAAGCCGTTGATCGCCTCGACCAGCGCCTCGCGGCTGGCGATGTCGAGATGGTTGGTCGGCTCGTCCAGCAGCAGGATGTTCGGCCGGTCGACGCACATCAGCGCGAACAGAAGGCGCGCCTTCTCGCCGCCGGAGAGCTTGGCGATCCTGGTCTCCGCGCGCTGCTGGACGAGGCCGAAGCGGGCGATGTGGCTGCGCACCTGTTCCGGCGTCGCCCTGGGCATGGCGCGGCGGCCCTGCTCCAGTGCGGTCAGCGACAGGTCGAGTTCGTCGGCCTGGTGCTGGGCGAAATAGCCGACCTTGAGCTTCGGCGAGGCCCTGAATTCCCCCTCCATGGGGGAGAGCCGGCCGGCCAGCAGCTTGACGAAGGTCGACTTGCCGTTGCCGTTGCGGCCGAGCAGGGCGATGCGGTCCTCCGGGTCGAGGCGCAGGTCGAGGCCGCGCAGGACCGGGCGGTCGCCATAGCCGACCGCGACGTCGTCGAGCGTGATCAGCGGCGGCGCCAGCGCCTCCGGCCGGGGCAGGTCGAAGCGTACCGTCGGGTCGTCGGCGAGCTCGGCGATGGGCACCAGTTTCTCCAGCGCCTTCAGCCGGCTCTGCGCCTGGCGGGCCTTGGAGGCCTTGTAGCGGAAGCGGTCGACGAAGGCCTGCATGTGCCGGCGCTGCGCCTCCTGCTTGGTGCGCTGTGCCTCCAGGAGCTGGCGCCGCTCCGCCCGGGCCCGCTCGAAGCGGTCGTAGTTGCCGGCGTAGCTCTCCAGCTTCAGGGCGTCGACATGGATGATGCGGTCGACCGCCTTGTTGAGCAGTTCGCGGTCGTGGCTGACGATGACCAGGGTCGCGGGATAGCTGCGCAGGAAGCCCTCGAGCCAGAGCGTCGCCTCGAGGTCGAGGTGGTTGGTCGGCTCGTCGAGCAGCAGCACGTCCGGCCGGGCGAACAGCGCGGCGGCGAGCGCCACGCGCATGCGCCAGCCGCCGGAGAAACTGCCGCAGGGCTGGTGCTGTTCGGTCTCGCCGAAGCCGAGGCCGGCGAGGATCATCGCCGCCCGGGCCGGCGCGGCGTGCGCGTCGATCTCCACCAGGCGCGCGTGCACCTCGCCGATGCGCCCGGCTTCCGCCTCGCCGTCGAGCTCCGCCAGCAGGCCGGCGCGCTCCCGGTCGGCGGCGAGCACGGCCTCGAGCGGCGTGATCTCGCCGTCCGGCGCCTCCTGCGCGACCGTGCCGACGCGCCAGCGCGGCGGCATGGCGATGGCGCCGTCGTCGACCGCGAGATCGCCGGCCAGCGCCTTCAGCAGCGTCGACTTGCCGGCGCCGTTGGGGCCGACGAGGCCGACACGCTCGCGCGCCGCGATGGTGGCGGAGGCGTGCTCGAACAGGGTGCGTCCGGCGATGCGCAGGGTGATGTCGTCGATGCGGATCATGGCGGACCGCTCTTAGCCGAGGGCGGGGCCGGCGGGCAAGGACGCAACGCTCACCTGCGCCATGGGGATAGCGTGCTGGTTGCGGCCCCGAGGCATCGCGGCTATAAGGCGCGCGCTTTTCCCCATCCCAACCAGGATGTCTCAACATGGCCGTCGAACGGACCCTTTCGATCATCAAGCCCGATGCCACCAAGCGGAACCTCACCGGCAAGATCAACGCCCGGTTCGAGGAGGCGGGGCTGCGCATCGTGGCCCAGAAGCGCGTGCAGCTGACCCGCGGGCAGGCCGAGGCGTTCTACGCCGTGCATGCCGAGCGCGCCTTCTTCAACGATCTGTGCAGCTTCATGGCGTCCGGACCGGTCGTGGTGCAGGTGCTGGAGGGCGAGAACGCCGTGGCGCGCAATCGTGAGATCATGGGCGCGACCAACCCGGCCAACGCCGATCCGGGCACCATCCGCAAGGACTTCGCGGAATCGATCGAGGCCAATTCGGTGCACGGCTCCGACAGCCAGGAGAATGCCGCCACGGAGATCGCCTTCTTCTTCAGCCAGATCGAGATCGTCGGCTGAAGCCAGGCCCATCGCCGGGAGGCCGGACGAAGAAAAGGCGCCGCGGGAGACCGGGGCGCCTTGTTTCTTTGGCCGGTTCTGTCGGGGGTCGGCCGCTGGTCAGTAGAGGAAGAGCGCCATCAGGATGAGGATGATGGCGATCCCGACGATGCTGACCGTGCTCCACTTGGTGAAGCTGCGCCACATCTCCTGACGCGCGGCCAGCAGATCCTTGTCGACGTCCTGGTTGTTGGCAGCCATTCGATCCTCAATCCCCGCCGCCCCGTTGGCCCGAGGCGGTCACCCGCTCATGGATTCCGGCACCGTGTTTACGGTCCGGCATGCGCTTTGACAAGCCGTTTCGCCACAATTGGCCCGAGAACCCGTGGGTCCGCGAGGTCGCCGGCTCAGAAGACGATCCGCGCCCAATCCGCCGCGTCGCCGGCGCCGCCATCACCGACGCCGCGCCGGGTCGTGTCCGCGAGACGGGTCCGCTCGCCGTCGATGACGATTTCGCCCCGCGCCAGATGGGCAAGGGCGCGCGGATAGAGCCGGTGCTCCTGGGCGAGGATGCGGGCGGCCAGGCTGTCCGCGTCGTCGCCCGGCAACACCGGCACCACGGCCTGGCCGACGATCGGTCCGGCATCCACCTCCGGGCGCACGATGTGGACCGTGCAGCCGGCGACCTTCACCCCGGCGGCCAGCGCCCGCCGATGGGTGTCGAGGCCCTTGAAGGCGGGCAGCAGCGAGGGGTGGATGTTGAGCACGCGGTCCGGCCAGCCCGCCAGGAAGTCGGCGGAGAGCAGCCGCATGAAGCCGGACAGGCAGACGATCTCCACATCGTGCCGGCGCAGGCAGGCGTCGATCGCCGCCTCGTGCGCCGGCTTGTCCGGGTGGTCGCGGCGCGGCACCGACTCGGCCGGGATGCCCTGGGCGCGGGCGTGGTCGAGGCCGGCGGCATCGGCCCGGTCGGCGATCACCACGGCGATCTCGGCCGGGTATCCCGGTTCGCGGGCGGCCGCCGCCAGGGCGGCCATGTTCGAGCCGCGGCCGGAGATCAGGATGCCGACGCGCCGGCGCTGGGCCGCGCCTGTCATTGCCGCCAGTGCTCCCAGCCGTCGATGACGACCGTTTCCCCGCCGGCCGTGTCGGCCCCGACGATGGCGCCGATGGTGTAGACTGTCTCGCCCTCAGCCTGAAGCAGGGCGGCCAGCGTCTCGGCCCGTGCCGCCTCCACCACCGCGACCATGCCGATGCCGCAGTTGAAGGTCCGCGCAAGGTCGCGCGGGGCCAGGTCGCCCATGGCGGCGAGGCCGGCGAAGAGCGGCGGCAGCGCCCAGGTGCCGGCATCGAGACGGCAGGCAGTGCCGGGCGGCAGGATGCGGGGGATGTTCTCCAGCAGGCCGCCGCCGGTGATGTGGGCGAGGCCCTTCACGCCGCCCGCCCGGATGGCGGCGAGGCAGGAGCGGACATAGATGCGCGTCGGTGCCAGCAGCAGGTCGCCCGCCATGCGGTCGCGGTCGAAGGAGAAGCTGTCGCCATAGGCCATGCCATGGTCGGCGAGGATCTTGCGGACCAGCGAGAAGCCGTTGGAGTGGACGCCGGAGGAGGCGAGGCCGAGCACCACGTCACCGGGTCCGATGCCGGCGCCGGTCAATACCCGGTCGCGCGCCACCGCGCCGACGGCGAAGCCGGCGAGATCGTAGTCCCCGGCGGCGTAGAGCCCCGGCATCTCGGCCGTCTCGCCGCCGATCAGGGCGCAGCCGGCCTGGCGGCAGCCTTCGGCGATGCCGGCGACGACGGTGGCGGCGTGATCGACGTCGAGGCGGCCGGTGGCGAAATAGTCGAGGAAGAACAGCGGCTCGGCCCCCTGCACCACGAGGTCGTTGACGCACATGGCGACGAGGTCGATGCCGACGGCCTCGTGCCGGCCGCAGTCGATCGCCACCTTCAGCTTGGTGCCGACGCCGTCGGTTGCGGCGACCAGTAGGGGGTCGTCATAGCCGGCGGCGCGCGGGTCGAACAGGGCGCCGAAGCCGCCGAGACCGCCCAGGGTGCCGGCCCGGTCGGTGGAGGCCGCCTGCGGCTTGATGCGGCGGACCAGCGCGTCGCCCGCGGCGATGTCGACGCCGGCCTCCGCATAGGCGTCCCTGGGACCGGCAAAAGCCTTATCGGTGCCAGAATTGTTCGTGGAAATGGCGACTCTCCGGACGCAAGTGGCGTATAAACCCGATCAGCCCCGGACCGGGCCGATTCAGGGAACGGCGCCGGGGATGCGTGGACGCGCCGAGACAATAGCCATGGCGACCTTATTTGCAATGATGCACCGTGCGGTTCTCACCTTCATCGTCCTCGTCTTGCTGGCGCCGCTGGCCTTGGCACCCGTGGCCCTGGCGCAGGACGGCCGCTTCACCGTCACCGGACTCGCGGTTTCCGGCTCCGGCGACAGCGTGACCCAGGCCCAGGAGCGCGCCGTCCGCCAGGCGCTGCGCGACGGCTTCGCGGCGATGCTGGCCGGGCTTGGCGACGACGCGGCCGGGGTGACGCCCGACCAGGTGAGCGACGGCCGCATCGCCGGGCTGGTGACGGCGCTGAACGCCACCGACGAGACGGTCGGCGACGGCACCTACAGCGCCACGGTCAATATCAGCTTCGCGCCCGACGGCGTGCTGAGCCTGATCGACAGCCTGCGCCCGCCGCCCGCACCCCCGGCGTCCCCGGCGTCCCCGGCGTCCGAAGCGCCGCCGGCCGCGCCGCCCGAGACGGAGCCGCCGGCGACACCGCAGACCGCCGCCGCGCCGGAGCCCGTTCAGCCCGCCGCGCCGACCCCCGCGCAGCGGCCAGAGGCGCCGGCGACGGCCCCGTCCGGCGGTCAGACAGCGAGTCCCGCCGAAAACCCGGCGCCGGCACCTTCCAGCACCTCGCCCGCCCCGCCGACGCAGACGGCGGCGGCGCCCGTGATCCGACCGCCCAATCCGCCGCTGCCGGGTCACCGCCCGGCGATCCCGGCCGGGTTCGGCGGTGCCGCGCAGGTGGCGAGCGGCCCGACCGGCAATGCGGGGCCGGGCGCGGGGGGCGAGACGGTGATCCCGCTGCCCCAGGTCGCCACGCCGGCAGCCGGCGCGAGCCCAACCGCCGTGCAGCCGCAGCCCGTCGTGCAGCCGCCGGCCGCGACCACCGCGGCGCCGAGCGGGGTGGCCGCCGGCGGGCCGGTACTGCTGGTGGCGCTGTGGCGCGATGACAGCGGGGTCTACCTCTGGGATTCGCCCAATCCCTGGCGCGAAGCCTGGCTGAACTTCAGCCGGCCCTCGGCGCCGGTGGAGATCATCCAGCCCTTCGGCGACATCGAGGACGCCGTGACGGTGACGGCCGAACAGGCCGCGTCGCGCACCATGCCGGCGCTGACCTCGCTGGCCCGGCGGTACGGCGCGGCGGAGATCCTGCTGGCCGTGGCCCGGCGGGGCAGCGGCGCGGTGGAGATCGAGATCGAGCGCATGACCACGGGCGGCCGCACCATCGCCGAGACCGTGATCACCGCGCCCGGCACCGAACTGACCGCCTACTATCTCGGCGTCGAGGCCGTGGCGTCCTGGCTGATGGGCGGCGGGAGCGCCGCCGGGACCGGCTTGCCACCGTCGGCAGGCGCGACCCAGCCGGGCCTGCCGGGCGCGGCGTCTCCGTCCGGCGGACAGCTCGGAACCGGCACCACCTCGGTCAGCGGCATCAGCGCCACGGTGTTGCCGCCGCCCGGCCAGGGCGCGACGGGGCAATCCGCGACGGGGCAGCCTGCAACCAGCCAGTCAGGCGGTATCGGGCTCTCCGGCAGCGCCTTCACGGGCGGGGTGGCGCCCGGCAACTCGCCGACCGTCGGCGTGCTGGGGTCCATGCCGCAGGGCACGCCGCTGCCACAGGTGCAGCAGCTGGAAGGCCTGCCCGGTGTCTCCGTCGCCACGCCGGGTCCCGTCGCCGCCGGCCCGTCCTACGCCGCCATCGTACCGATTGCCGACCGGCTCGACTGGACGGCCATCCGCGGCGCCATGCAGCAGGCGCCGGGCGTGCTGGCGGTCAACACCTTGCTGGTGACCCAGACGCGGGCCGATGTCAGCATCGTCTTTCAGGGTTCCGAGGCCGAGCTGCGCTCGTCATTGAACAGTGTCGGTCTCGACCTCGGCTACAACCCGTCGGGCGTGCTCGAGGTCCGGCGCCGCTAGGCCCGGAGCGCGGGGGATCATGGCGAGAGGCGGTCAGTCCACGTCCGAACCCGGGGAGGGCGGCCCCCGCAACCGCTACGAACGGCAGATCCGCTTCTGGCTGATCGTCCTTGCCGTCACCCTGGTGCTGCTCTGGCTGCTCTCCAGCGTGCTGCTGCCCTTCGTGGCCGGCATGGCGATCGCCTATGTGCTGCACCCGTCGGTCGACCGGCTGCAGCGCCGCATGCCGCGCTGGCTGGCGACGACGATCATGCTGCTCGCCTTCTTCATGATCTTCGTGGTCTTCCTGCTCCTGCTGGTGCCGCTGGTGGTCTCGCAGATCGCCGCCCTGGTGGAGCAGCTGCCACGCTATGCCGAGGTGCTGGCCGGCCGCGTCGAGCCGCTGATCGAGTGGCTGCGCCAGTCGCTGGGCGAGGAGGACTACCAGCGCCTGCGCGAGACGGCATCCAACTATGCCGGGGAGGCGCTGTCCTTCGTGGCCTCGATCATGGGCGGCCTGTGGCGCGGCGGGGTGGCGGTGTTCAACCTGCTGACCCTACTGTTCATCATGCCGGTCGTCGCCTTCTACCTGCTGCGCGACTGGAACCGCATCGTCGCCAATGTCGACAGCTACGTGCCGCGGCGCGAGCGCCCGACGATCCGGCAGCTGGTGCGAGAGGTCGACCGCACGCTGGCCGGCTTCATCCGCGGCCAGGGGCTGGTCTGTATCATCCTGGGCACCTTCTACGCGGTGGCCCTGACCATCGCCGGGCTCGACTTCGGCCTGGTGATCGGCCTGATCGCGGGCATCCTGACCTTCATTCCCTATGTCGGATCGCTGGTCGGGCTGGTCAGCTCCGTCGGCGTCGCCCTGGTGCAGTTCGAGGGGCTGCTGTGGCCCGGCATTATCCTCGGCATCTTCCTGTTCGGCCAGGCCGTGGAGGGCAACTTCCTCACGCCCAAGCTGGTCGGCGACTCCGTCGGCCTGCACGCCGTCTGGGTGATCTTCGCGCTGATGGCCGGCGGCGCGCTGTTCGGTTTCACCGGGGTGCTGATCGCGGTGCCGGTGGCGGCGGTGACCGGGGTGCTGGTGCGCTTCGCGTTGCGGAAATACAAGGAAAGCCGATACTTCGACGATACCGAATCGAACGCCGCGTGAGTCGCAACCGGGAATTGTGTGCATCGAGGCCCCATGAGCGCGTCGCAGCTTCCCCTCGACCTCGGCTTCAAGCCGTCGCTGGAGGCCGAGGACTTCCTGGTGGCCGGCTGCAACGAGCAGGCGGTGGGCTGGATCGAGAAATGGCCTGACTGGGGCGCGCCGGCGCTGCTGATCCAGGGCGAGGAGGCCTCGGGCAAGACCCATCTCGCCTGCCTGTGGGCGGCGCGCAGCGGCGCGCGCTACATCGACATGGGGCGCGACCCGCTGCCCGATACGGCCATCGAGCGGGGGCCGTTCGTGCTGGAGGGACTGGACCGGGTGGTCGGCGACCGCCTCGTGGAGGAGGCGCTGTTCCACGTCTATTCCGCCGCCACGCCGGTGACCGGGCTGCTCTTCACCTCGCGGCAGCCGCCGCAGGCGCTGCCCTTCGCCGTCGCCGACCTGGCGTCCCGCCTGCGCGCGATCCCCTCCGCCAGCATCCGGCCGCCGGACGACGACCTGATCGGCATGCTGCTGGTCAAGCAGTTCGCCGACCGCCAACTGCATCCCGAGGCGGAGCTGATCCATTACCTGCTGCCGCGCATCGAGCGCAGCTACGTGGCGATCCGGACCATCGTCGCCGAACTCGACCGGGCCAGCCTGAGCGGCCGGCGGCCGGTCACCATCGCGCTCGCCCGCCAGGTGCTGGAGGCGCAGCAGGCGGAGTTCTGGCCCGAGCGCTGAGCTTAGTGCCGGCGCGGGCGCTCAGCCCTTCACCAGCACCTCGAAGCCGCCGAACATCATGCGCATGCCGTCGAACGGCATGGAGCCGCCCTTCAGGCGCGGGTCGGCCATCACCTTGGCGTTGCCGGCGTCGCGCGCTTCCTTGGACGGCCAGGTGATCCAGGAGAAGACGACGGTCTCGTCCTCCTTCAGCTTCACCGCCATGGGAAAGGACGTGACCTTGCCGTCGGGCACGTCGTCGCCCCAGCACTCATAGGCCTCGATCGCACCGTGGTCCCGGAAGACCTCCAGCGCCAGGGTCGCCATCTCGCGATAGGCCTCCTTGTTCGCCTTCGGCACGGCAAGCAGGAATCCGTCGACATAGGTCATGATCAGGTTGTCTCCTCGAAGCGGCGGGTCGCCGCGTTGGACTCACGCGCCATCATTGGCGCGATGTAGGGTCCTATTGTCCAGCGTGACCGAACCCGCCACGGCGCGCATCAGGCGCTCGGCGCCGGCCGCGCCTGGCCGTTGAACAGCAGGTCGAGATGGCGGTGCAGATGGTCGAGGCAGTCGGCGGCGACGGCCGGGCCGTTCCTGGCCTTCGCCAGGATGAAGGCGCCCTGGATCACGGCCTGGGTGTAGAGCGCCAGGCTGGCCGGGGTCCAGTCGCCGTCGATGCCGCGCGCGGCCATGGCGGCGGCGATATCCTCCTCAACGAAGGCGGCATGCTCGCTGATGTGACGGTTGCAGGCCTCGCGGATCAGCGGGCTGGTCTCGTAGGTTTCCTGCACCATGGTGCCGAGCAGGCAGGTGAAGTCCGGCAGGTCGCCGGTCAGGATCGACTTGCGCAAGGCGACATAGCCCAGCACCCGGTCGACCGGGTCGGGCAGGGCGCGATAGGGGGCTGCGGAGAAGACCGCCTCGGCGAAGCTGGCGAAGTGCGCGGTCGCGGCGACGGCGAGTTCCTCCTTGCTCTTGAAATGGTGGAAGAAGGCGCCCTTGGTCACGCCCGCCTCGCGGCAGATGTCGTCCACGGTGGCGGCGGCGTAGCCCCGGCCACGGATGACGCGCAACGCCGCATCGAGCAGTTTGCCGCGGGCCTCGCCATAGGCGCGGGTCTTGGTCCTGGTGGTCATGACAAGAAAGTACCAACCGGTCGGTTCTTGAGCAAGACGTAAATGTAGGCCCGCTCAGAAACCGGTCAAGCCCCCGGGCCGTTCCGTGCGCCGTCGCAGTGCCGGCCAGGGCGAGGGTCGGACCGTCAGACCAGGTTCTTCGGCGTCTGGAAGTCGACCAGCTTTCCGGTGCTTCCCGGCAGGTCCACCCAGTCGTCGATCTCGAGATCGATGATGGCGATGGCGCCGGTGGGGAACTTCCTGGCGGCCTCGCCGCGCAGGGCCTTGTCGCCATCCGCCGACAGCAGCTGGCAGAGCTCCTCCAGGTCCGGATTGTGGCCGACCACCAGCAGGTTGGACACGCCCGCCTCGATCTCCTGGATGCGGTCGACGAGGCCGTCCGAGCCCTTCAGATAGATGCCGGCATCGGTGCGCGTCGGGATCAGCCCATCGATCTGCGTGGCCGCCAGCGCCCAGGTGTCGCGGGCCCGTCTGGCCGTCGAGGAGAGAACGAGATCAATGGGTTGCTCGATTTGTCTGAGGTAGCGTCCCATCACGACCGCGGCCCGCTCGCCACGCGGCGCGAGCGGCCGGTCGTGATCGGGGATGTCGGTGTCCTTCCACTCGGACTTGCCGTGACGGAACAGGATCAAGCGTTTCAACACACAACCTTTCGCGAGGGCGGAGACGCCATCCGGCGCCGCGGGCGCGGCCGACGTCGTTGACGCCGGGTCGGAAATTGTCACAAAACCGACCATGGTCCCGCACGTCCAGCGCCTTTATAACGAAGCCGTGCGACCTCTCAACCGGGTACTGCGAGAATGGACGAAAGCGCCAACCTGAAGGGCCACCCGCCGCTGGTGGGAGGGGAGGTGGGCGACACCGTGCCCGCCATCGCCCCCGATTCGCCCGAGCGCTTTTTCAATCGCGAGCTGTCCTGGCTGGAGTTCAACCAGCGGGTGCTCGACGAGGCGCGCAACGACCGCCACCCGGACCTCGAGCGGCTGCGTTTCCTGTCGATCTCGGCCAGCAATCTGGACGAATTCTACATGGTGCGCGTCGCCGGGCTGAAGGCGCAGATCGCGCTCGGCGTCAAGGGCGCCAGCCAGGACGGCCTGACGCCGTCGCAGCAGGTGGCGGCGATCGGCGCCCGGGCGGCCCGGCTGATGGACGACCAGCAGCGCTGCTGGCGCGACCTGCGCGAGAGCCTGCGCGCCGAGGGCGTGGCGCTGCTGTCGCCGGGCGACCTGAGCGAGGAACAGCGGGAGTGGCTGGCCCACACCTTCGCCACCGAGATCTTCCCGGTGCTGACCCCGCTGGCGATCGACCCGGCGCACCCGTTCCCGTTCATCCCCAATCTCGGCCTCGCCAAGGCCATCCACCTGGTCAACGCCAGCGAGGGCCGGGAGATGAACGCGCTGGTGCCGCTGCCGGCCCAGCTCGACCGCTTCGTGCGGCTGCCCGGCAGCGAGATCCGCTTCATCCTGATCGAGGACGTGGTCGAGATGTTCCTCGACCAGCTGTTCCCCGGCTTCACCGCCGTCGACAGCGGCGCCTTCCGGGTGATCCGCGACAGCGAGATCGAGATCGACGAGGAGGCTGAGGACCTCGTCAAGACCTTCGAGAGCGCGCTGAAGCGCCGGCGCCGCGGCAACGTCATCCGGCTGACCATCAACGCCGAGATGCCGGCCGGCATCCGGGAGTTCGTGCGCAAGGAGCTCGGCGTCGCCGAGGCGGACGTCTTCGCGCTCGATGGGCTGATCGGCCTGGTCGACATCAAGCAGATGATCGTCGACGAGCGGCAGGACCTGCTGTTCAAGCCCTTCAACGCGCGCTTCCCGGAGCGCATCCGGGATTTCGGCGGCGACTGCTTCGCGGCGATCCGGGCCAAGGACATCATCGTCCACCACCCCTATGAGAGCTTTGACGTGGTGGTGCAGTTCATCCGCCAGGCGGCAAGCGATCCGGACGTGGTGGCGATCAAGCAGACGCTCTACCGCACGTCGAAGAACAGCCCCATCGTGGCGGCGCTGATCGAGGCGGCGGAGGCCGGCAAGTCGGTCACCGCCATGGTGGAGCTGAAGGCGCGCTTCGACGAGGAGGCGAACATCCGCTGGGCGCGGGATCTGGAGCGGGCGGGCGCCCAGGTGGTCTACGGCTTCATCAACCTGAAGACCCACGCCAAGGTGTCGCTGGTGGTCAGGCGCGAGCAGGGGGGCTTGCGCTCCTACGTGCATTACGGCACCGGCAACTACCACCCGATCACCGCCAAGATCTATACCGATCTCAGCTTCTTCACCTGCGACCCGGACCTGAACCAGGACGCCGCGGCGATCTTCAACTACATGACCGGCTATGCCACGCCGCGCAAGCTGCGCAAGCTGACGATCGCGCCGCTGGGGCTCCGGCCGATGCTCTACGAGCTGATCGGCCAGGAGATCCGCAACGCCGAGGCGGGCAAGCCGGCGCAGATCTGGGCCAAGCTCAACTCGCTGGTCGACCCGGGCGTGATCGACGCGCTCTACCGCGCCTCGGAGGCCGGCGTGGGCATCGACCTGGTGATCCGGGGCATCTGTTGTCTGCGCCCCGGCATTCCGGGCTTGTCGGAGAACATCCGCGTGCGCTCGATCGTCGGGCGCTTCCTGGAGCACAGCCGCATCATCGCCTTCGCCAACGGCAAGGCGCTGCCCTCGCCGGAGGCCAAGGTGTTCATCTCCTCGGCGGACTGGATGCAGCGCAACCTGACCCACCGCATCGAATCCCTGGTGCCGCTGGAGAACCCGACGGTGCGCCAGCAGGTGCTGGACCAGATCATGGTCGCCAATCTGATGGACGAGACGAACTCCTGGGTGCTGAACCCGGACGGCGCCTTCGAGCGGGTGCCGGCCAATGCGGAAAGCTTCAGCGCCCACCACTATTTCATGACCAATCCCAGCCTGTCGGGCCGGGGTTCGGCGCTCAAGGACAGGCAGCGGGCGCCGGCGCCGCTGCCGCGCAGCCGACGACGCAAGAGGACCTGAGTGGCGCGTGCACAGCTGAGAGCCCGGTCGCCCGTGAAGGACCCGTTCTCCGCCCCGGGCGGCAACCGCATCGCGGTCGTGGACATCGGCTCGAACTCCATCCGTCTGGTGGTCTACGACAGGCTTGGCCGCTCGCCGATCCCGATCTTCAACGAGAAGGTGCTGTGCGGCCTGGGCCGCGACCTGTCGCTGACCAAGCGGCTGAGCCCGGAAGGCGTGACGCTGGCGCTGGAGAACCTGGAGCGCTTCGCCCGCCTGGTCGACGGCATGGGCATCACCCGGGTCGACGCGCTGGCGACCGCCGCGGTCAGGGACGCCGACGACGGCCCCGCCTTCGCCGAGGCGGTGAAGCGGCGCACCGGACTGGAGATGCAGATCATCTCGGGCTCGGAGGAGGCCCGGCTCTCGGCCATGGGCGTGCTCTCCGGCGCGCCGGACGCCGATGGCGTGATCGGCGATCTGGGCGGCGGATCGCTGGAACTGGTGGGCGTGGAAGCCGCCAGCATCGGCAGCCAGATCACCCTGCCCTTGGGCCCGTTCCGGCTGATGAATGTCGGCGGTGCGGAGATGCCCGTGGGTTATGTCGACGAGGTGCTGGACGGCGTCGACTGGCTGGCCGGCTTCAGGGGCCGCAGCTTCCACCCGGTCGGCGGCGCCTGGCGCTCGGTCGCCAAGGTGCACATGGAGTGGGTGGAGCATCCCTTGCGCATCATCCAGCACTACACGGTGCCGGGCGACGAGCTGGCGGAGACCGCGCGGCTGATCGCCCGGCAGAGCAAGTCCAGCCTGAACGCGCTGAAGGCGGTCTCCAAGCGACGCCTGGAGACATTGCCCTATGCCTGCCTGGTGATGAGCCGGCTGCTGGAGCGCCTGGAGCCGGCCGAGGTGGTGTTCTCCGCCAACGGCCTGCGCGAGGGGCATCTTTTCGACCTGCTGTCGCCGGAGGCGCAGGCGGAGGATCCGCTGCTGGCGGCCTGCCGCGACATCGCCGACCGGCTCGACCGCTACGGTTTCGGCTCCTCGGCCGAGATCGCGCCCTGGCTGGAGGTGCTGTTCGCCGACGCGCCGGCGGCCGAGCGGCGGCTGCGCGAGGCGGCTGGCCTGGTCAGCGACATCGGCTGGGCCGAGCACCCGGACTACCGGGCGCAGCACGCCATGGAGCGCATCATGCACCTTCCGGTGGCCGGCATCTCGCATCCCGAGCGGGTGTTCCTCGCCACCGCGACGCTCTACCGCTACGGCCGCTCCCTCGCCGATATCGGCCAGCAGCGGCTGGTCGACCTCCTGGACGACCAGGCGATGAAGCGGGCCCAGCGCCTGGGCGCGGCGCTGCGCCTGGCGCACACCATCACCGGCGGGGCCACGCGGCTCTTGCAGCACACCCGCCTGGTGCTGGACGACGACCATGTCGACCTGATCCTGCCGCCCGACCAGAGCGCGCTGGGCGGCGAGGTGGTGCAGCGACGGCTCGACAGCGTGGCCCGCGCCATGGACCGGCAGGGCCGCATCATCGTGGCGCCCAAGGCCGTCTGAGACGGCTCAGCCGCAGGCGGCAAGCAACCCGTCGAGGTCCGGCCAGTCGACGCGGCGCGCGGTGACGTCGAGGCCGAGCACACGGTCGGGCCTGGCCTCGCCGACGTGGCCGCCCAGCCGCCGGTAGAAGGCGAGCGCGGCGGCGTTCGTCGACAGCACCATCAGATAGGCCGCGCCACGCCCCTGGACGCGGGCCTCCCGGGCGGCCGCGGCCATCAGTTGGCGGCCGAGGCCATGGCGCCGCAGCCCCGGGTCGACATGCACATGGTCGATGAAGGCGAGATGCGGATCGGCGGCGGCCCGGCCAAGGGCGATGAAACCGTCGAGCCGGCCCGCCCGATCCGCCAGCAGCACGACGTCGCGCGGGTCGCGGTCGTCGAAGGCGCCGGCCCAATAGCCGGCGAGCGCACCGGGCAGTGTCTTGGCGAGAAAGCCTTCGTCGAGCTGGCCCGCATAGGCGTCCTGCCAGCTTCTGGTCTGCAGGTCGGCGATGGCGGCGGCATCGTCGGCGCCGGCACGGCGCAGGGTCACGGACATCGCGTCACTGGCGGACCACGTGGACCCGGCCACGCTTGAGCATCAGCGCGATGCGGCCGTGCTTGAGGTCGAGCGCGGCCTCGCCGAAGACCTGGCGGCGCCAGCCATGCAGCGCCGGCACGACGGCCTCGTCATCGGCGGCGATGCGCTCCAGGTCGGCGACGCTGGCCACCAGCTTCTGGGCCACCTCATGCTCCTCGCAGCGCAGCTTCAGCAGCACCTTCAACAGCTCGATGGTGGGGCCGAGGCCGTTGGGCAGGACGTCGCGCTTCTCCAGCGACGGCCGCTCGGATTTCGGCATGCTGAGCCCGCGGTCGACGGCGCGGATGATCTCGCGGCCCTGCCAGCCCTCGGCGATGGAGCGGCCGATGCCGCGCGCCTTGGCCAGGTCCTCGGGCGTGCGCGGCGTGTGCGCGGCGACGTCCATCAGCGTCTCGTCGCGCAGGATGCGGTTGCGCGGCTGGTCGCGGTCCTGGGCCGCGCGCTCGCGCCAGGCGGCGAGTTCCTTCAGCACGGCGAGGAACTTGCCGTTGGTCGAGCGCGGCTTGAGCCGCAGCCAGGCCTCCTCCGGATGGGTGCGGTAGGTTTCCGGGTCGGTCAGCACGTCCATCTCCTCCTCCAGCCAGCTCTCCCGCCCGTTCTCGTGCAGCATGGCGGCGAGCTTCTCGTAGGCGGGCCGGAGGTGGATGACGTCGGACAGGGCGTAGCTGAGCTGGCGCTCGCTCAGCGGACGGCGCGACCAGTCGGTGAAGCGGCTCGACTTGTCGATCGCCGCGCCGACCAGCCGGGCGATCAGCTTCTCGTAGCCCACCGACTCCCCGAAACCGCAGACCATGGCGGCGATCTGGGTGTCGAAGACAGGGTGGGGCACGCGGCCGGTATCGTGGACGAAGATCTCGATGTCCTGGCGGCCGGAGTGGAAGACCTTGAGCACCGACTCGTCCGCCATCAGGGCGTGCAGCGGCGCCAGGTCGATGCCCTCGGCCAGCGGGTCGATGGCGAAGGCCTCCTCCGCGCCGGCGAGCTGGATCAGGCAGAGCTTGGGCCAATAGGTCGACTCGCGCATGAACTCGGTGTCGATGGCGACGTAGCGTTCGCGGGCGAGGCGGTCGCAGGCGGCGGCGAGGTCTTCCTGGCGGTCGATCAGCGTGTGCGTATCTGTCATGACACGACGCTTCTAGCCGCTCTCCTGCGTGAAGCCTAGAGCCGATACCGGGCGGCGGCATGCGCGATCGCGCATCGCTGAAACGGCGCGGTGATCCCGCCTGGCCGCGCAGCGCGACCGGAGGTATCCGGGCGTAGGAGTCCGGCCGGGGGCGACCCTTGACAAAGCGCACCGGACGGTGCCTTTTCCGGCCCGTCCCCAGCGCCCTCCGGCGGGCCGGCCCGCCGCCGCCACACGCTCAACCGATCGACGAGACCATCCGCGATGCACCCCTTCCGCACCCATGATTGTGGCGCCCTGCGCGAGGCCCATGCCGGCGAGACCGTCCGCCTGTCGGGCTGGATCCACCGCAAGCGCGATCATGGCAACCTGCTGTTCGTCGACCTGCGCGATCATTACGGGCTGACCCAGTGCGTGGTGGACAGCGACAGCCCCTGCTTCCAGGCGGTCGAGGAGGCGCGCAACGAGAGCGTGATCACGGTGACCGGCCGGGTGGTGAAGCGCGATCCGGAGACCGTCAACGACAAGCTGCCGACCGGCCGCATCGAGGTCCGGATCGACGAGTTCGCGCTGCAGTCGGCCGCGCAGCTGTTGCCGCTGCAGGTCAATTCGGAGGAGGACGCGGGCGAAGAGGTGCGCCTGCGCCACCGCTATCTCGACCTCCGGCGGATGAAGATGCAGCGCAACATCACGCTGCGCTCGGACGTCATCTCCTCGATCCGGCGGCGCATGATCGAGCAGGGCTTCCGCGAGTACCAGACGCCGATCCTGACCGCGACCAGCCCCGAGGGCGCGCGCGACTTCCTGGTGCCCTCCCGGCTGCATCCCGGCAAGTTCTACGCCCTGCCGCAGGCGCCGCAGCAGTTCAAGCAGCTGCTGATGATGTCGGGCTTCGACAAGTACTTCCAGATCGCGCCCTGCTTCCGCGACGAGGACAGCCGGGCGGACCGCAGCCCGGGCGAGTTCTACCAGCTCGACTTCGAGATGAGCTTCGTCACCCAGGACGATGTTTTCAATGCCATCGAGCCGGTGCTGGCTGGCGTGTTCGAGGAGTTCGCGGCCTTCACCGGCACCGCGAGGCCGGTGACCAGGCCGCCTTTCCCGCGCATCCCCTATGCCGAGGCGATGCTGAGATACGGCTCCGACAAGCCGGATCTGCGCAACCCGCTGGTGATTGCCGACGTGACCGATGTCTTCGCCCGCGACGACGTCGAGTTCCGCGCCTTCAGGAACGTCATCGCCAAGGGCGGCGTGGTGCGCGCCATCCGCGCGCCTGGGGTCGGCGACCGGCCGCGCAGCTTCTTCGACAAGCTGAACGGCTGGGCCCAGGAGGAGGGCGCGCCCGGCCTCGGCTACATCCTGTTCGCCGAGGGCGAGGGCAAGGGCCCGATCGCCAAGTTCGTGCCGGCGGCGGCCCAGACGGCGCTGCGGGAGGCGGCGGGTCTGGCCGACGGCGACGCCGTCTTCTTCGTCTGCGACCAGAAGCCCGAGGCGGAGAAGTTTGCCGGCAAGGCGCGCACGCGCATCGGCGAGGAGATGGGCGTGATCGCCCATGACCGCTTCGATTTCTGCTGGATCGTCGACTTCCCGATGTTCGAGCTGAACGAGGAGACCGGTCGGGTCGACTTCTCCCACAACCCCTTCTCCATGCCGCAGGGCGGGCTGGAGGCGCTGGAGAACGACGACCCGCTGACCATCAAGGCGTTCCAGTACGACATCGTCTGCAATGGCGTGGAACTGTCCTCCGGCGCCATCCGGAACCACAAGCCGGAAATCATGATCAAGGCCTTCGAGATCGCCGGCTACGACCGGCAGGTGCTGGAGGAGCGCTTCGGCGGCATGCTCAACGCCATGCGCTTCGGCGCCCCGCCGCATGGCGGCTCGGCCCCCGGCATCGACCGCATCGTCATGCTGCTGGCCGACGAGCCGAACATCCGCGAGGTCATCTGCTTCCCGATGAACCAGCGCGCCGAGGACCTGATGATGCAGGCCCCGGCGGAGGTCGAGCCGGCGCGGCTGAAGGAACTCTCCATCCGCCTCGACCTGCCCAAGCCGACCAAGCAGGCGGCGGGGTAGGATCGGGCGGCGTCCCGCCCTGGGGGCGGCGCCGGGATTTGGGAGGATTCGCCTCAACCCATTGATTTTCCCTGTCATTCCCGCGGACGCGGGAATCAAGTCGGCGGTGCCGGTTGCGAGTCAGCCTGGATCCCCGCTTTCGTGGGGATGACAGAGTGAATGCTTGAGATTCAATGGCTTATCGCACGTTTCTACCGCATGCTCCCCGTTGCAACCACACGCCTCGCGTCGTCCCGGCCGGAGCGCAGTGGAGAGCCGGGACCCCGAGCCCGTCTTCGCCGGCATTGACCGAAGCCGGGACGGAGGTCGGCGAGGACCGGCGGCCGGTCCCGGGTCTGCGGCGCGGCACTGGCGCGCCGCACCGCGCACGGGACGACGCGAAGTATTTGATATCGCTTTATTTTCCCTGTCATTCCCGCGGACGCGGGAATCCAGTCGGTGGTGCCTCTGCGTGCCGGCCTGGATCCCCGCTTTCGCGGGGATGACAGGGTGAATGCTTGAGATTCAATGGCTTATCGCACGTTTCTACCGCATGCTCCCCGTTGCAACCACACGCCTCGCATCGTTCCGGCCGGAGCGCAGTGGAGAGCCGGTCCCGGGTCTGCGGCGCGGCACTGCGCGCCGCAACGCGCACGGGACGACGCGAACTGTTTGATATTACTATATTTTCCCTTGTCATTCCCGCGAAAGCGGGAATCCAGTCGGCGATGCCGCTGCGAGTCTGGCTGGATCCCCGCTTTCGCGGGGGATGACAGCGAGAAGATCGGAGCGAAATCAGATTATTAGCATGAATCCCTCGCGCTCACCCTGAGGCGGCCTCAGGCCACGCGGTCGGGCGGGGAGTCGCCGCGGAAATAGGCGTCGAGATTGTCGAGCGCGCGGAAGCCCATGGCGTTGCGGGTTTCCACCGTGGCGCTGCCGAGATGGGGCAGCAGGAAGGTGTTGGCGAGGTCGAGATAGCCGGGGTTGACCTGCGGCTCCCCCTCGAAGACGTCGAGGCCGGCGGCCCGCACCCGGCCGCGCTTCAGCGCCGCGATCAGGGCCTCGTCGTCGACCACGGCGCCGCGCGCGGTGTTGACCACGATGGCGCCCTCGGGCAGCAGCTCGATCGTGCGGGCGTTGATCAGGTGCTGGGTTTCCGGCGTCGCCGGGCAGTGCAGGGAGACCACGTCGGCGACCTCGAGGATGCCCTCGACGCTGTCGTGGTAGGTGGCGCCCGCCTCCTCGTCCGCTGGCAGACGGCGGCGGTTGTGGTAGTGGATTTCCATGCCGCAGGCCCGGGCGCGACGGGCGAGGGCCTGGCCGATGCGCCCCATGCCGATGATGGCGAGGCGCCGGCCCATCAGTTCCACGCCCATGAGCTGGGTGGGCGTCCAGCCGGTCCAGGCGGCCTCGCGCACCAGGCGCTCGCCCTCGTAGGCCCGGCGGGCGGCGCCCAGCATGAGCAGCAGCGCGATCTCCGCCGTGGCGTCGGTCAGCACGTCGGGCGTGTTGGTGACGACGAGGCCGCGGGCCCTGGCCGCGTCGAGGTCGATATGGTCGGTGCCGACGGAGAAGGTCGCGGCGATCCTCACGCTTGCGGGCAGGCCGGCAATGGTCTCCGCCGTCAGCCGGTTGGGGCTGCACAGCAGCAGGGCGTCCTTGCCGGCGGCGCGGGCGATCAGCTCGTCGGGTCCGTAGGGCGTGTCCTCGGGGTTCAGCTCGGCCTCGTAGTCCCGGCGGGCGCGCGCCTCCACGGCGGCGGGATAGGTGCGGGTGAGCAGCAGCCGCGGGCGGCCGGTCATCGGATTGTTCATGAAAAAACCGCGATCCCTTGTTCAGTTGCCGGCCATCCAAGCCATATGTCCATGGCGATCAGCCGGTTGCGATTCCGGCTTCATCAGCTAAGGAAGCTGCCCGACACAGTCCCAGGAGGGAAGAGCCAATGGTGTCGAAAGCCGCCATTCCCGCGACCGCGGCCGCCATCCTCGCGATAGCCGGTATGTCCGAGGCGATGGCGCAGATCGCGCCGCACCGCGCGGCCTACAACCTGGAGATGGCGGACAACGGCTCGCGCCGGCTGAGCGGGGCGGAGGGCCGCATGCTGTTCCTGTGGGACCGCAGCTGCGAGGGCTGGGTGACCGAGCAGCACATCACCGTCACCCTGGCCGGGCCGGAAGGCGACCTCCTGGAGACCGAGAGCCATTACGAGACCTTCGAGACCCTGGCCGGCGACCGCATGACCTTCCGCTCGGAATTCGTCATCAACGGCGAAACCGACGAGATCGCCGAGGGCGAGGCGGTGATGGGCGCGGATGGCGGCGAGGTGCGCTACACCGCGCCGAACGAGGGCAGCACCGACCTGCCGGCCGAGGCGATCTTCCCGTCCTTCCACACGCTGGAACTGATGGAACGGGCGGCGGAGGGCGAGCGCTTCTTCTCGGCCCTGGTCTTCGATGGCAGCGACGCCACCGGCCTGAGCGAGGTGACGGCGGTGATTTCCGGCGCGCTCGAACCGTGGGCGGAGGACGAGAACCCGCTGCTGCGCCACCCGGGCTGGCGGGTCTCGCTCGCCTTCTTCGACGCCACCCAGCAAGGCGCGGAGCCGACCTCCGAGATCACCATCGACCTGCAGGAGAACGGTATCGTCCGGGCGATGGAGATCAACTACGGCGACTTCGTGCTGGAAGGCACGCTGTCGGCGTTGGAGGAACTCGAGCGGGTTGAGTGTTGAGCCGCCTCACAGCCCTCGGCCCTTCCTGATCGCGCCTGTGTCGCCGAGTCTGGCGCGGACGGCGTCCATGGCCCGTTCCACGCCGCGCCGACGTTCCAAATCGGGGTCGAGCAGGTCGGGCGGGTCGGCGCGGTCGGCGCTGTCGAGCTCGTTGGCGCCGATGCCGATCAGCCGGTAGAGCGTGCCGTTGCACTCCCCCTGGAGCAGGGGCAGGGCGGTGCGGTAGAGCGTGTCGGCGAGCTGGGTCGGGGCAGCCAGGGTGTGGCTGCGGGTGATCTGGCGGAAATCGGCGGTCTTCAGCTTCAGCACCACGGTGCGGCCTGCGAGGTGCTTGGCCTTCAGCCGGTCGGCCACCTTCTCGCAGAGCGGCCAGAGCCGGGATTTCAGGGTGGGGAAGTCGCCATGGTCGTCGTTGAAGGTGGTCTCCGCCGAGATCGTCTTGGCGACGTGGCCCGGCTGCACCGTGCGGTCGTCGAGGCCGCGGGCGAAGCGCCAGAGCCGCCGGCCCATCGAGCCGTAGCGTTCCAGCAGCGTGCGCTCGTCGAAACGCCGCAGATGGGCGATGGTGCGGATGCCGTCGGCCTCCAGCTTGCGGCACAGCGCCTTGCCCACGCCCCAGATGGTGGCGACGCCGCGCGCGGCGAGGAAGTCCGGGGCGTCGGCCCGGTTGATGACGCTGAAGCCGCGCGGCTTGTCGAGGTCGGAGGCGACCTTGGCGAGGAACTTGTTGTAGCTGAGCCCGATCGAGGCGGTGATGCCGATGCGTCGCTCGATCTCGCGTACCAGCCAGACGCAGCTCTCCGCGGCGCTGCGGTGATGCAGCCGCTCGGTGCCGGAGAGGTCGAGGAAGGCCTCGTCGATGGAGAGCGGCTCGACAAGCGGCGTCAGCTCCTCCATCAGCGCGCGAACCTCGCGGCCGACGGCGCTGTATTTCCTGAAATCCGGCTTGATGACCACGGCATCCGGGCAGGCCTTGAGCGCCTTGAACATCGGCTGGGCGGAATGGGCGCCGTAAAGCCGGGCGACGTAGCAGGCGGTGGAGACGACGCCGCGATGGCCGCCGCCGACCAGCACCGGCTTGTCGGCCAGGGCCGGATTGTCGCGCTTCTCCACCGCGGCGTAGAAGGCGTCGCAGTCGAGATGGGCGATGGTGAGGGAATGCAGTTCCTGGTCGGCGACCAGCCTGGTGCCGCCGCAGTCCGGGCAGCGCCGCGTCCCGGCGGGGGCGGTGAAGGCGTGGGTGCAGTCGCGGCAGATGTGCGGCAGCGCGCTCATCGTCCGATCATGCCCGAACGCCGGCCCCCTGTGCAGCGGATTCGCCGCCGCGGCCGGGCCCATGAAAAAGGGCCGCGCGGCGGCTGCCCCGTGGCCCTCGATCGCCCGTGTCCTCGATCCGAGGCGGCGCGTCCCTCCGAAGGGAGGCCCGCGACTACTTGATCTTGGCTTCCTTGAACTCGACGTGCTTGCGCGCGACGGGATCGAACTTGCGCATCGTCAGCTTGTCGGTCGTCGTCTTCGGGTTCTTCTTCGTGACGTAGAAGAAGCCGGTGTCGGCGGTGCTGACCATGCGGATCTTGATGGTGCTCGGCTTGGCCATGGCGGCATGTCCCCAAGGGATGGTGTCTGGCTACCGTACGCGCCGGTGGCGCCGGTGGCAATTCGACGTGTGGCAATTCGAAGCGCGCAACATAAGCATCGGCGGCGGCGTGTCAAGCGGGGCGGAGCGGCTGGCGATGCGCTCCAGTCATGTGCGGTCCGGCAGGGCTGTCCCGACCAGGGGAAGCAGTTCGGGTCCCGCTCAGTAGTTGTGGGCGAGCGCGACGATCTGGGCGGACAGCGCCTGGGCGTAGATGGCGGGGTCGGCGAGCACGGCCAGCGCCACGTCCATGTCGATATCGGCCAGCCGCCGCTCGTCGGGACAGGCGTCGCGCACCCGGTCGAGCGCCTGCTGGTTCTCCGGCGCCTGCCGACGCGTCGCCTCGAGCGAGGTCGGCGTGTCGCTGCGCCCGGACATGAAGTTGCCGATGGCCTCCGTGGCGGTGCCCGCACCGGCGGTGCAGACGGTCGGCAGCACGCCCTGCTGGTCGACGGTGATGCCCGAGGGCACGTAGTAGCGCGAGGCGGTGACCAAGAGGGCGCCGCCATTGCGCAGCTCGAGCCGGGTCTGCACGCTGCCCTTGCCGTAGGAGGTGGTGCCCACGACCACGGCGCGGCCGCGGTCCTGCAGGCTGCCGGCGAGGATCTCCGAGGCCGAGGCCGAGCCGCCGTCGATCAGCACCACCATGGGCACGCCGCCGGCGATCTGGGCCGGATCGGCGCTGAAGGAGCGCGAGAGCTGCTCGTTGCGGGCGATGGTGTAGACGATCTCGCCATTGTCGAGGAACAGGTCGGCGACGTCCTTGGCGGTGTCGAGCAGGCCGCCCGGATTGCCGCGCAGGTCGAGGATCAGGCCCGAAAGCGGGCCCTGACGCTGCAGCTGGGCGATCTGGGAGCGGATGGTCGAGGGGGCGTCACTGTTGAAGCCGCCGATTTCGACGATGCCGATCGTGCCCCGCCGCTCGGAATGGATGACGTTGGGCACCACCTGGGCGCGCCTGAGATTGACCGAGCGCGTGCGGCCGCTCTGGTCGAGGAAGGCGACGGAGACGGCGGAGCCGATGGGGCCGCGCAGGCGCTCGGCCAGCTCCGCCAGTTCCAGGCCGATGGTGTCCCGCCCGTCCACCGCGATGATGCGCCAGCCCTCGCCGACGCCGGCGGCGGCGGCCGGACCGTTGGGGAAGACCTCGCGGATCACCACCATGCCCTCCTCGTCCTGGTCGAGGAGCAGGCCGACGCCGCCATAGCCGGTGAGGTAGGCCGCCTGCGCCTCCGCCTCGTCCGGCGTCAGGTAGCGCGAATAGCGGTCGAGCGCGTCGGTGGCGCCGTCGAGGATCGCCTCCTGCCGCTCGTCGAGGCTGGCGCTGGCAAGCGCCGGCGAGGCGGCGGTGGCGAGCGCCAGCCCGTCGGTCACGGCATAGGCCCAGCCGCCGGCGTCGGAGGCCGGGATGGTCAGCGGATAGCGGGCCAGCTCCTGGCCGCCGCGCGTCAGCAGCACCACGTCGCCGCGGCGCATGGCGTCGATCTCCGGGTCGAGTTCCTGCAGCCCGTCGAAGGCGGAGACGGAGATGCGCGCGAAATCCGGCTGGGCCACGTGGAAGGTCCAGATCGCCGCATAGGTCTCGTAGACGGTCGGGTCGACGCCGCGCGGGGGCGGCGTGACGTCCCTCGCGATCAGGCTGGTGCGCTGGACGAGCGAGAAGTCACCCGGCGCGCAGGCAGCGAGTGCGACCGTGATCACGGTCGCCGCGAGGGCTAGGAGGCGTCGCGGCAAGGGCTGTGCTCCCAGGGCGTTGTCCGGTGAACGGGCTAACGGAATCATATCACTACTCGGTCGCGTGCGCCTTCGTCTATCGACGTTTTCCAGAGCGGCCCCTGGACCTGTCCGGTCCAGAGTCACGACGGGTGTCGCGGCGTGGCCGGCGCTCCCGCTGCGACGGCAGGTCCTCGGCCTCCAATCCGCCCGAGGCGCCTTCGTCCTTCTGTCCACGGGCCAGCTTGAAGAGGCTGGAGCCGGTGATCGGGTCGGCCTCCACCAGCACAACCTCCAGCCTGGCGCCGAGCCGGTAGATACGTCCCCAGCGCCGGCCGACAAGGGCGTGCGCCCGCTCGTCGTGGTCGTAGAAGTCGTCGGGCAGGGTGGAGATGGGGATCAGGCCGTCGGCGCCGGACGGCTCCACGCTGACGAAAAGGCCGAAGCGGGTGACGCTGCTGATGCGCGCCTGGAAGGCCTCGCCGACATGGCCGGAGAGATAGGCGGAGACATAGCGGTCCATGGCGTCGCGCTCGGCCGAGGCGGCGGTGCGCTCGGTCGTGGAGACGTGTTCGCCGGTCTCCTCCAGCCGCGCCTCTTCCCGCTCCGTCAGCCCGCCGTCGCCGAGCCCGAGCGCGCGGACCAGGCCACGGTGGACGACGAGATCGGCATAGCGGCGGATCGGCGAGGTGAAGTGGCAGTAGGCGGGCAGGGCGAGGCCGAAATGGCCGATATTCTCCGGCTCGTAGCGCGCCTGCGCCTGGGCGCGCAGGATCAGTTCGGAGACCGCCGGCGCTTCCGGGCGGCCGGCCGCCTGCTTGAGCACCTGGGCGAACATGCGCGGTCGGATCACCTGGCCGAGGGCGATGGTGTAGCCATAGGGCGCGAGGAACTCCTTCAACGCCATCAGCTTGGCCCGGTCGGGCGCGTCGTGCACCCGGAACAAGGTTCCCGTTCGCCGCTCGATCAGGGCGCGGGCGGCGGCCACGTTGGCGGCGATCATGAACTCCTCGATCAGCTTGTGGCTGTCGAGACGCTGGCGCTCGGCGAAGCCGCTGATCCATCCGTGATCGTCGAAGGCGACGGTGCGCTCAGGGATCTCGAGATCGAGGGTGCCGCGTTTCAGCCGCGCTGTGTCGAGTGCCCGGTAGGCGCCGAAGAGCGGCTCGAGGACGGGACCGAGCAGCGGCCCGGTCAGGTCGTCGGGCCCGCCGTCGACCGCCGCCTGCACCTGCTCGTAGGTCAGCCGGGCGGCGGAGCGCATCAGCCCGCGGGTGAACCGGTGGTCGCGGATCTGGCCCGTGGCGTCGATGGTAATGCGCACCGCCAGGCAGGCACGGTCCTCGCCCGGCACCAGCGAACACAGGCCGTTCGACAGCGCCTCGGGCAGCATCGGCACGACGCGGTCGGGGAAGTAGACGCTGTTGCCGCGGCGGAACGCCTCGCGGTCGAGCGGGCTGTCGGGATCGACATACGAACTCACATCGGCGATGGCGACCAGCAGCTTCCAGCCGCCCTCGTTGCCCGGATCGTCGTCGGGGGTGGCGTGGACGGCATCGTCGAAGTCGCGGGCATCGGCGCCGTCGATGGTGACGAGCGGGATCTGGCGCAAGTCCTCGCGCTTGCCGAGGGTCGGCGGCCTGGCCTGCTCCGCCTGCTCCACGGCGGCGGGCGGGAACTCGACGGGAATGCCCGCCGTGGCGATGGCGATCAGGCTGATCGAGCGGGGGTCGTCGGCCCGGCCGAGCACCTCCACCACCTCGACATCGGGCGGACCGCCGCGGGCGCGGTGCAGTTCGGCGGCGACGATGTCGCCGTCCTCGGCGCCGGCCAGGCGGCTGTCGGGGACCGGGTATTCCCGGTCGTCGCGCTTGTCGGCTGGCTGCAGGACGGCGCGGCGGCCGCGCGCGCGGATGACGCCGATCACCCGGTTGCTGCGCGGCCGGTCGAGCTTGCGGATGACCCGCGCCTCGTAGAAGCGGTCGTCCTGGCGCGACAGCCGGGCGAGCAGGCGATCGCCCTCGGTGAGGCCGGCATGGCCGCGCCTGTCCGGCATCACGACGATGCGCGGCGGCGCGCCTTCCTTGCGCCAGTTGGTCGGGACGGCGATGGTCTCGCCGTCGAGGTCGACCGCCACCACGGTCAGCACCATGACCGCCGGCAGCGCCTCCGGCGGAGCCACGCGCTTGCCGGCATCCCGGCCGATCTTGCCGTCGGCCTGCAACTCCTTCAGCAGTGCCTTCAGGCGGCGCTTGTCCTCGGCGTCGTGGATGTGGAAGGCGCGGGCGATCTCCCGCTTGTGGACGGGGACGTCATGCTCCTGCACGAAGGCGACGATCTCCGCCTTTGTCGGGAAGGGTGCTTTCCTGCTGGTCAAGCCCGCCGCCGATCAGTCGCCCTTGGCGGCCGCTTTGCCGGATTTCGCCGACCGGCCGCCCTTGCGCCCGCCCTTGCCGGCCTTCGAGCCCGACTTGGCGGCGATCAGCGTCACCGCCTCCTCCAGGGTGAGGTCGTCAACCTCCTTGCCCTTGGGCAGGGAGGCCATGGTGCGGCCCTGCTTCACATAGGGACCGTAACGGCCCTTGAAGACGGCGATCTCCTGCTTGGAGCCCTTGGGCGTGCCCAGCACCTTGAGCGCCTGCGCCGCCTTGCGGGGCTTGGAATTGGCGATCAGTTCGACGGCCCGGTTCATGCCGATATCGAGCACGTCCTCGTCCTTGGGCACGGAGGTGTAGGCGCCGTCATGCTGCAGATAGGGGCCGTAGCGGCCGATGCCGGCGACGATCGGCTTGCCGCTGTCCGGATGGCTGCCCAGTTCCTTGGGCAGGGCCAGCAGGGCCAGCGCGCGTTCCAGCGAGATCGTCGCCGGGTCATAGCCGCGCGGCAGCGAGCTGCGCTTGGGGCCGGGCTTCCGGCCCTTCTCGGCCTCGCCCAGCTGCACGTAGAAGCCGTAGGGCCCCTTGCGGACCGTGACCGTCTCGCCGCTCTCCGGATCGCTGCCGAGCGCGCGCGGATAGGCCTGCGCGGCGTCGGCGTTCTCCTCCGTCACCACCTCCAGCGGGCGCGTGTAGGTGCAGTCGGGGTAGTTCGAGCAGCCGATGAAGGCGCCGTTGCGCCCCAGGCGCAGGCTGAGCCGGCCGTCGCCGCAGCCGGGGCAGCGGCGCGGGTCCTCGCCGTTCGGGCCGGGGCGGAAGAAATGGCGGCCGAGATCCTCGTCCAGCGCCTCGATCACCTGGCCGATGGACAGGTCCTTGGTGCCCTCGACGGCCTTCTGGAAGGCCTGCCAGAAGTCGCTGAGCACGCGCTTCCAGTCGATCTTGCCGTCGGAGATCTCGTCGAGCTGCTCCTCCAGCTTGGCGGTGAAGTCGTACTCCACATAGCGCTCGAAGAAGCTGGAGAGGAAGCTGGTGACGAGACGGCCGCGATCCTCCGGCACGAAGCGGCGGCTTTCCAGGCGGACGTAGTCGCGGTCCTGCAGCACCTGGATGATGGAGGCGTAGGTCGAGGGACGGCCGATGCCGAGCTCCTCCATGCGCTTCACCAGGCTGGCCTCGGTATAGCGCGGCGGAGGCTGGGTGAAGTGCTGGTTGGGCGTGATCTCGCCGGCGGCCAGCGCGTCGCCCTGGTTGAGCGGCGGCAGCCGGCGGTTGTTCTCGTCCTCCTCGCTGTCGTCCCGGCCTTCCTGGTAGAGGGTGAGGAAGCCGTCGAACTTGACGATCGAGCCGGTCGCCCGGAAACGGCCGGCGCCGTCGGCCGTGTCGATGTCGACGGCGACCTGGTCGAGCACGGCCGAGGCCATCTGGCAGGCCACCAGGCGCTTCCAGATCAGCTCGTAGAGCCTGGCGTCCTCCTCCGACAGGTAGCGCGCCATCTCCCTGGGGTGGCGGCCGGCATCGGTCGGCCGGATCGCCTCGTGCGCCTCCTGGGCATTCTTGGCCTTGGTCTTGTAGACGCGCGGCTGGGCGGGCAGGTAGCGGTCGCCATGGTCGCGGGCGATGATCTCGCGCGTCCGGCCGATGGCCTCGCCGGCGATCTGGGTGCCGTCGGTCCGCATATAGGTGATCAGGCCCACCGTCTCCCCGCCCAGCGTGATGCCCTCGTAGAGCTTCTGGGCGATGCGCATGGTGCGCGAGGCGCCGAAGCCGAGCTTGCGGCTCGCCTCCTGCTGCAGGGTCGAGGTGGTGAAGGGCGGGGCGGGGTTGCGCCGGACCTCCTTGCGCTCGACGTTTGCGACGGCCAGCGCCTGGTCCTGCAGCCGGGCGACGATCGCCTCGGCGCGCTGCTTGTCGGCGATGTCGAAACGCTCGAGCTTCTTGCCCTCGAAATGGGTCAGCCGCGCGGTGAAGCGCTCGCCCGACGGGCTCTCCAGCACCGCCTCGATGGACCAGTACTCTCGCGGCTCGAAGGCCTCGATCTCGGCCTCGCGCTCGGCGATCAGGCGCAGCGCCACTGACTGCACGCGGCCGGCCGATTTCGCGCCCGGCAGCTTGCGCCAGAGCACCGGCGACAGGGTGAAGCCGACCAGGTAGTCGAGCGCCCGGCGGGCGAGATAGGCCTCGATCAGATAGTCGTTGAGCCGGCGGGGATTGGCGATGGCGTCGAGCACCGCCGACTTGGTGATCTCGTTGAAGGTGACGCGGTGGAACGGCGTCCGGGCAAGCCCCTTCTTCGCCTTCAGGACCTCCTGGACGTGCCAGGAGATGGCCTCGCCCTCACGGTCGGGGTCGGTGGCGAGGAAGATGGTGTCCGATTCCTTGGCCGCCCTGGCGATCTCCTCGACGCGCTTCCTGGCCTTGGCGTCGAGCTCCCAGTCCATGGCAAAGTCGTCCTCGGGCCGCACCGAGCCGTCCTTGGGCGGCAGGTCGCGGATGTGCCCGAAGCTGGCCAGCACGGTGTAGCCGTCGCCGAGATACTTCTCGATGGTCTTCGCCTTGGCGGGGGATTCGACGATGACGAGATTCTGTCCGGACAAGGGGAGGACGCTCCATCAACTCTCGTGCTCGGGCCGCCGGGAAGGGCATCTCGCCGGGGCGCCCAGTGGGTGACCCGCCCCGGCCGCGGCGATCGGTGATCGGCGCCGGTCCGCCACCCCTATCGCTCCAGGAGGCAGATGCGGTTGCCGGGTTGGCGTTCGATGCGGCCGGCCAGTTCCAGCTCGACCAGGACCGCCGCCACCACGGGCGCAGACAATTGGCAGCCGCGAATGAGTTCGTCAACCGGCGTGGGCGTGAACGATAGCGCTTCGAGGATGGTGGCACGCGCCCGGTCGACGGCCTCCGCGGCCGGGATCACGGGTGGTGCCGACGGCCGTTCGGCGTCCCCGCCTTCGGCGAGGTCGGGCCGCATCTGGCCGAGTTCGTCGATGATGTCGTCGACCGACTGGACAAGGCGCGCGCCCTCCTGGATCAGCTTGTTGGTGCCCTGGGTGCGGGGGTCGAGCGGCGAGCCCGGCACGGCCATGACCATGCGCCCCTGCTCGCCGGCCAGCCGGGCGGTGATCAGCGAACCGGAGCGGGTCGCCGCCTCGATCACCACGACGCCGCGGGCGAGGCCGGAGATGATGCGGTTGCGGCGCGGGAAGTGGCGGGCGGTGGGGCTGGTGCCCAGCGCCATCTCGCCGACCACGGCTCCCTGCTCGCGCATGGCGCGCCACAGCCCCTCGTTCTCGGCCGGGTAGACCACGTCGACGCCGCCGGCGACCACCGCCAGCGTGCCGCCCGCCAGCGCCCCCTCGTGCGCGGCGGTGTCGATGCCGCGGGCCAGGCCGCTGATCACCAGCCAGCCGGCCTCCGCCAGGGCAGCCGCCCATTGCGCGGCGAGCCGCCGGCCGTTGAGCGAGGCGTTGCGGGCGCCGACCAGGGCGACCGCCGGCCGCTCGAGGAGGTGGCGATGGCCCAGCACGGTGAGCGACGGCGGCGGGTCGGCGATGGTCCGCAGCAGGGCCGGGTAGGCGGGTTCGCAGCTGGCGACGATCACGCCGCCCGACTTCTCCACCCGGCGGATTTCGCGGGCGATCTGGTCGCGGCCGGGTGGCTTGGGCGGGCGCCCGCCACCGCGCGTCGCCAGCTCCGGCAGGGCGTCGAGTGCAACCTTTGCCGAGGAAAAGCGTTCAAGCAGGGTGTGGAAGGTGATGGGGCCGACATTCGGCGTGCGCTGCAGCCGCAGCCAGTCGATGCGCTCCTCCGTTCCCAACGCACGTATTTCTCGAGTCATTCGGGGAGGTAGACACGCATCGCGAAAACCGGTCAACCGGCAAATATGGCGCGAACATCCCGTTTGCCGCCACAATCGCTGGATATCGACGGGTCCGCGAACATGGTTCTGGAACGGTCGGTCGCCTATTGTGAGGACGGTCACAGACGATTCGGGGTCGCGTTGCCCTGATTGGTTGCGCTAGCGTCCCAAGTGGCGCTTCCGGCCCCCTACAGACGCCACTCGGCAGATAAACCTAGGTGAGGAAGGAGAATTCAATGTTTAAGAAACTTGCTGTCATCGCGATCGCCGGGACGGCGCTTGCCGCGTGTCAGACCCCGGTGATCGGTCAGAACACCGCGGGCGGCGCGGCCTTGGGCGCGCTGGGCGGCGCGGCGCTCGGCACGCTGGCCGGTGGCAATGACGCGCGCAACGCGCTGATCGGCGCGGGCATCGGCGCGCTGGCCGGTGGCGCGGTCGGCGCCTATCTCGACAACCAGCAGGCCCAGCTGCAGCAGGACCTCGCCGGCTCCGGCGCGGCGGTCCAGCGCCAGGGCAACGAGCTGGTCGTCACCCTGCCGTCGAACGTCACCTTCGCGGTCGACTCGGCCGACATCAACCCGGCCTTCTACAGCACGCTCGACCAGGTCGCCGGCACGCTGCAGCAGTATCAGCAGAGCTATGTCAACGTGTACGGCCACACCGATTCCACCGGCCCGAACGACTACAACCAGTCGCTTTCCGAGCGCCGGGCCCAGTCGGTCGCGAACTACCTGATCTCGCGCGGCGTGAACCCGGTGCGCGTGGTCGCCCGCGGCTTCGGCGAGACGCAGCCGATCGCGGACAACAACACCGCGGCCGGCCGCCAGCAGAACCGCCGGGTGGAAATCCGCATCGTTCCGCTGACGTAAGCGATCTTCACCTCGGCCGCGCAAGCGGTCAGGTCGGCAACGGCGGTCCCTCGGGGCCGCCGTTTTCGTTTCAGGCTCAGGCGGGTGCCGTCAGCGTTGACCGATCCTGGTCTCGCGCCCGCTGGCGAGGCGGATGATGTTCTTCCAGTGCCGGAGCCAGACGATGGCGGCGATGGCCAGCGCCATCAGCGTGCGCGGGTTGTCGCCCAGCATCGCCATGCCCAGGCCGAGCCCGGCGAGCGGATCGAAGATGGCGCGGATCGACAGCAGATAGGCGATCAGCGGTGCCGCCGCGACCGAGATCAGCGAGGCCAGTGAGGAATAGCGGGTGACCACCGCCACGGCGAGCCAGATCAGGCAGACCAGGATGCCGACCGTGGGCGAGACGGCGAGCAGGGTGCCGATCGCCGTCGCCATGCCCTTGCCGCCGCGGAACAGCAGCCAGACCGGGAAACAGTGGCCGAGCACCGCTCCGAAGCCGGCCAGAACCATGGCATCGGTGCCGTAGCGCCCGGCGATCAGCGCCGCGACCGCGCCCTTGCCGCCGTCAAGCAGCAGGGTGGCGAGCGCCAGGCCCCGGCGGCCGGTCCGCAGCACGTTGGTGGCGCCGATATTGCCCGAACCGATCGCGCGCACGTCGCCGAGCCCGGCGAGGCGCACCAGGAGGAGGCCGAAGGGGAGCGAGCCCAGGAGATAGCCGCCGACCAGGGCCGACAGGAAATAGGGCCAGGCGACGCCCCAGTGGAAGAGGTCAGGCATGCCCGCCCTCCATGGTGTTGCGGTCGAAGACGACGCGGCCGTCGACCAGGGTGAGCAGGACCGCGCCCTGTACCGGCCGGCCGTCGAACGGCGTGTTCTTCGACTTCGAGGCCAGCCCCTCCTCGGCGATGCGCCAGGGCCTGTCCGGATCGAAGACGACGATGTCCGCCGGCTGGCCGATGGCGAGGCGGCCGAGCGGCCGGCCGATCAGCGACGCCGGCGCGACCGTCAGCCGATAGAGCAGGTCGAGAAGCCCGAGCCGGCCCCGGTGGACGAGCTCAAGGCCGACGGGCAGCAGCGTCTCGAAGCCGACAACGCCGGGCTCAGCGACGCCGAAGGGCTGGCGCTTGGCGTCGACGTCCTGGGGCGTGTGGTCGCTGGCCAGGATGTCGATGGTGCCGTCGGCCAGGGCATCGGCGATGGCGGCCGCGTCGGCCTGGCCGCGCAGCGGCGGGGAGACCTTGGCGAAGGTGCGGTAGTCGCCGATATCCGTTTCGGTCAGGGCGAAATAGTGCGGCGCGGTATCGCAGGTGACCGGCAGGCCGCGGCGCTTGGCGGCGGCGATCGCCTCGACCGCCTCCGCCGTGGAGACATGGGCGGCGTGGTAGCGCGCGCCGGTCATCTCGACGAGGCGCAGGTCGCGCTCGATCATCATCACCTCGGCCTGGCGCGGAATGCCGGCGAGGCCGAGGCGGGTGGCCAGTTCGCCGGCGTTCATCGCGCCCGAGGCCAAGCGCGGCTCCTCCGGGTGCTGGACGATGGCGAGGCCGGTCATCCGGACGTAGGAGAGGGCACGGGACATCACCAGCGGGTCGGCGACGGCGCGGCCGCCATCGCTGAAGCCGACCGCCCCGGCCTCGGCCAGCAGGCCCAGTTCGGCCAGCGCCTCGCCCCTGGCCTCCCGGGTGACGCAGGCATAGGCGAAGATCTTGGTCCGCTTCACCTCCCGTGCCCGCCGGGCGATGAACTCGATCCCCTCCACCCGGTCGAGCGGCGGATTGGTGTCGGGCAGGCAGGCGACCGCGGTGATGCCGCCGGCCGCGGCCGAGCGGCTGGCCGTGGCGATGGTCTCCTTGTGCTCTCCGCCCGGTTCGCCCAGGCGGGCGCGGATGTCGACCAGACCGGGGGCGACGCAGGCGCCGCCCATGTCCTGCACGAGGATGTCGCCGGCCAGCCCGTCGCGGGTGACGTGGCGGCCGAGATCGGCGATGCGCGCGCCCTCGATGACGAGCCCGCCGGGGCTGTCGAGCCCGCTCGCCGGATCGAGCAGCCGGGCATTGACGAGGACGCGCAGGGGCTGGCTCACGCCGCCGTCTCCGCCAGCGGCGACAGGTGATCGGCCAGCAGGTCGAGCACCGCCATGCGCACCGCGACGCCGAGTTCGACCTGGTCCAGGATCAGGCTGCGGTAGACGTCGTCGGCGACCAGGCTGTCGATCTCCACGCCCCGGTTCATCGGTCCCGGATGCATGACCAGGGCGTCGGGGCGGGCCAGCGCCAGCTTGGCCCGGTCGAGGCCGAAGAAGCGGAAATACTCCCGGACGGAGGGCACGTAGGAGCCCTGCATGCGCTCGGACTGCAGGCGCAGCATCATGATGATGTCCGCATCCTTCAGCCCTTCGTCCATGTCGGTGAAGACTTCCACGCCCATGCGGTCGAGGGCGGCGGGCAGCAGCGTCGGCGGCGCGACGGCGCGGATCCGCGCGCCCATGACCGACAGCAGGTGGATGTTGGAGCGGGCGACCCGGCTGTGCCGGATATCGCCGCAGATTGCCACGGTCAGCCCGTCGATGCGGCCGCGCCGGCGGCGGATGGCGAGCGCGTCGAGCAGGGCCTGGGTCGGATGCTCGTGGCTGCCGTCGCCGGCATTGATCACGGCGGCGGCCACCTTGTCGGCCAGCAGGGTGACCGCGCCCGATTCCGCATGCCGCACCACCAGCACGTCGGGGTGCATGGCGTTGAGCGTGAGGGCGGTGTCGATCAGCGTCTCGCCCTTCTTGATGGAACTGGTGGCGACCGACATGTTCACCACGTCCGCACCCATGCGGTTGGCCGCGATCTCGAAGGAGGTGCGGGTGCGCGTGGAATTCTCGAAGAACAGGTTGATCACGGTACGGCCGGCCAGCCGGCCATGCTTGCCCATGCCGGCGCGCACCCGGTCGACATAGCTGTCGGCGAGGTCGAGGATGGTGGCGATGTCGGCGGCCGACAGGCCCTCGATGCCGAGCAGATGGCGGTGCGGGAAGCGGCGGGACGCGGGCGAGTCGTGCATGAAGCGCCAGCCTATCGGCTTTGCCGCGCCGGGCAAGTCCCGGCGGG
>Ga0207773_100048_pt1 | contig 129773 bp, 112 predicted proteins | sample TtaePargueraPR_2_FD_187281 | JGI IMG/M metagenome (GOLD analysis project Ga0207773, IMG submission 187281) | Aerobic enrichment media microbial communities from Bioluminiscent Bay, La Parguera, Puerto Rico - Tt and M1 (3) (SPAdes) | ecosystem: Environmental > Aquatic > Marine > Unclassified ... | reverse complement strand
ACGGCGAGATGATCGCCCACTCGGCATCGGTCAGATCGAAACGTGCCATCCTCAAGCTCCCGCAGTTTGGAAGCTTGAATCACACCGTGCTCAATTTGGGAATCCCCTTTATGAGTACAGATCCTAGCCGGCGGTTTCCAGGCTGCGGTCGGCCTCCTCGCGCTCCATGATCGCGCGCACCCGGTCCAGCGCGCCCCGGTTCAGGCGCGGCGCCTCGACCGGCGGTATCAGCAGGGTCGAGGACTGGTTGATCCGGAGAGACTTGAGCCCGTCGATCGTGCCGCGCTGGATGAACGGCTTCATGCCGGGGATGGTCGCGGCGACATAGTTCACCACCGTCGCCTCGCCGGGATAGATCTCCAGCAGCCGGTCCTTGAGCAGATCGACGCCCTCGGCCCGCACCGTGTTGACGAAGCGGTGCTCGCCGACCACGCCGGCCTGCCAGACGATCAGCGGAAAGCTGGTGTCGATCGTGCGCAGGCGCATGACCAGATCGGTCGCCTCGATCATCAGGCAGCCGGAGACGGCGGGGTCGAATTCGAGATCGGCGAACATGCAGTCGACCGCCGAAACGCCCGGCAGCATGACCGCGTGGTGGCCCTCGGCGCGGACCTTCTTCAGCGCGTCGAAACCGGGGCCCACGAAGACGCCCGGATGGCCGTAGAAGACGCCGGCGACGCTGCGTCCCGCCCGCACCTCGGCGACGATCGTCTCGACCATCTCCGCGTAGCTTGTGTCGCGCGGTTTGCCCTCGGCGTAGAAACCGTAGAGGTTGATCGACCGTTTCGCGGCGCTGGCGAGCCAGGTCTCGAAGAGCTCGTTCTTGCCGACATTGTAGATGACCACGTCGACGCCGCGGATGATCATCTCCGCCTCGTGCGTCATCTGGCCGGGGACGCAGATGCCGGTCCCGACGATGTAGAGCGCGCCGCTGTCCATGGATCGTGCCTCCCTTCGTCGCGTCGGGGCGCTGTCCCCCGCGACGCCATCACGTTGTCTCCAGAGGCGTGAGCACGATCCCCACCGCGCCCACGCCGTAGGTTCAGGATTACTGGAGCTGCATCAGCTCCGCCGCGGCATGCGGCAGGCCCGCATCTGCGGCGGCCTGGAAGTAGGACGCGGCGGTGTCGTGATCTGGATCCACGCCCCAGCCATAGAGGTAGTGCAGGCCGAGATAGTGGTTGCCCAGCGCGTCACCGCCCTCCGCGGCGCAGGTCAGGTAGGACTGCGCCTGGTCGAGGTCCTGGCCGGTGACGATGCCCTGCGAGTACATGATGCCGAGCAGGCGACAGGCGGTGACGTTGCCGCCGTCCGCCAGGGTCGTCAGCTCGGTCACCGCGGCGTCGAAGGCCTCGGAGACCGCCGCGAACTCGGGATCGGTGACCGGGCCCAGCATGCCGCCATTCTGGGCGTTGGCCAATGCGGGCGCGCAGAGCGCGACGGCACCGGCGAGAAGGATCGTGCGGATCTTCATGTCGCTCTCCTTGTCCTCAGGCGGCCTTGGCGTCGATGGTGCTGAGGCATTCATCCCAGTAGGCACGCTCGCGCCGCTCGATATCCCGATCGCTCATGCGGCGGGTGGCGCTGGCGTCGATCAGCACGACGATGACCGTCGTGTGCGCGGCTGCCGCGAGGTATTCGGTCGCATCGCCGGGCTTCAACTCGCCGCGCAGATAGGAGTCGATCGGCGGGCTCTCGCCGCGGCGCAGCAGGTCCTTCTCGAAATCGGAGAGTTCCGGGTGCCGGGCCAGAAGCCCTTCCTTGTCCGTCTGGTACTGGCGCAGGACCGACAGGTCCGAGGCCACGAGTTTCAGGAATTCAAGCATCGACCTACTCCCCAAATCGTTCGGATGCATGGAGCCTTCGAAGCTGATGGTAGGATGATCCTCGATAGGAAAATACGCTTACTTTCGACTCATAATGGTGATTTTTCTATTTGTAACATGTATGAATTGAATAATCGGTGACGGACGACGGGGCCAACCGGCGCCGTCCCAGGCGATGGCCACGCCGCCCCCGCGCCGACCGATTCGTTTGGAAAGTGCAGTCAGAATTCGATTTCAACATTGGCGGGACTTGGTATCGTTGGCGTTGCGGTCCTCCACCGGATCGCGCCAGGCGCCAGCTTCGGTGCCGCTCCCTCGCGTCATTCGCCACGGGCTCCCGGGAAATCGGTCATGTCATTCATGAAGCGTGCCTTGCACGGCAAGCGCCTCCTTGCCGGGGACGGCACGCTGACCATCCCGCTTGCCGGCGGCCTGCGGAAGCTCCACGGCCTCGTCACCATCAGCCTGTCCATCGATGCGACACCGCTGACGGGGGTGGTCAGCTATATGAGCTATCCGATGCCGCGCCGCGAACCGCTGAACCTCGACGAATCCGCGCCTGGCGCCTTCCCCAACAACATGTTGTGGCTGTCATCCAGGGCCCGCTGGCTGGTCGTCACCCTGCCCAACGACATCGATCCGGGAACGGAGGTCAGCTACCGCCTCGAATGGGTTGATCCCGACGCCGCCGCCACCGCCATGGCGATCGAGGCACCTGGCCGGCGCGACCGGCGGCGGGCGCTGCGGCGCTACTTCAAGACACGGCACCTGGCAATCGAGAACCTGTCGTCCATGCTTCATCCGACGGAAGGGGAGCGCCAGCAACTGCGGCGATCCGTGCGGGACTGGCCGGACCGCCCCCTGGTCAGCGTTGTGACGCCCTGCTGGAACAGCGATCCCGGTTTCCTTGCCGCCGCCGTGGCCAGCGTGCGCGACCAGGACTACGACCGCTGGGAGCTGATCCTCGTCGACGACGGCTCCACCGACCCCGACAGCGTCGCGGCGATCCGCGCCGAGGCGGCCAGCGATCGCCGCATCACGCTGGTCACCCTGGGCGGCAATCGCGGCATCGCCGCCGCGACCAACGCCGGTCTGGCGGAATGCCGTGGCGACTTCGTCGCCTTCCTCGACCACGACGACGTTCTCGACTCCGCGGCCCTTCTCGTCGTCGCCGACGCCCTGCGCCGGAATCCCCATGTCGACATGGTCTACACCGACGAGGACATCATCGGCGCCGACGGCGAGGTGCTGGCGACCAATCTGAAGCCCGATTTCGACGAATTCCTGCTGCTGGCGGTGAACTATGTCTGCCACCTTACCTGCATCCGCCGCAGCGTGCTCGACGACATCGGCGGTCTGCGCCACGGCTACGAGGTCAGCCAGGACCACGAGCTGGTGCTGCGCACCGCCAGGCGGATCGACAGCGCGGCGATCCTGCACATTCCGAAGGTCCTCTACCACTGGCGCCAGTTTCCGGACTACGGCTCGGTCTCCCGGCGCCAGCCCGAGACCGCCATCGTGTCGCGCCAGCGCGCCGCCCGCGACCATCTCGAGGCGCGCGGCTGGTCGGGAACGGTGTCGACCGATCCGCAGGGCTTCAACCGCATCGCGCTCAACGACCGTGCCGGCGCCTCCGTCACCGCGATCATTCCGACGCGCGATCGCGCCGGGCTGCTGCGCGCCTGCGTCGAGAGCGTGCGCCGCACCACGCGGCCGGATCAACTCGACCTGCTGATCGTCGACAATGGCTCGCGGGAACAGGGCACCCATGAGCTGCTGCGGCGCTACCGGCAAGACGGCGTACGCGTCATCCGCGACGACGGTCCGTTCAACTTCGCGCATCTGTGCAACACCGCGGTCGACGCCTGCACCTCGGACTACGTGCTGTTGCTCAACAACGACATCGAGGCGACCGAGGATGGCTGGCTGACGCAGTTGCTTTCCTTCGCCGCTCTCGACGACGCCGGCGCGGTCGGCTGCAAGCTGATCTACGCCGACGGCACGCTCCAGCATGTCGGCGTCACCGTCGACCAGGGCCGGGCCGGCCACCCCTTCCGTGGAATGCCGGCCGATTTCGACGGCTTCCACCAGCGCGCCCATCTGACCCGTCAGGTCTCGGCCGTCACGGGCGCCTGCCTTCTGGTCGCCCGGTCGAAATATCTCGAGGTCGGCGGCATGGACGCCAGCAACCTGCCGATCATCTACAACGACATCGACTTCTGCCTGAAGCTGCAGGCGCGGGGCTATCGCAACATCTACGTCGCCGATGTCCGCCTGGTGCACCACGAATCGGCGAGCCGCGGCGAGACCGACTTCCGCCGCCATCGGCTGGAGGTCGACACCATGAAGTCGCGCTGGGGCGCCGCCACACGGCGCGACCCCTTCTTCCGGCACGAGATTCTCTGAGGGCTCTCAGCCGCCTCGCTGGCGCCGCAGCGACAGGAGGTAGCGCGCATAGGCGGTCTGTCCCAGCGCCTCCGCCCGCCTCGTGAGCGCCGCCTCGCCGATCCAGCCGGCGTCGAAGGCGATCTCCTCCAGACAGGCGATCTGCAGGCCCTGGCGATGCTGCATGGTGCGCACGAACTCGCCCGCCTCCAGCAGCGAATCGTAGGTGCCGGTGTCCAGCCAGGCGAAACCGCGGCCGAGGCGCTCGCAGGCAAGCCGGCCCTGCGCCAGGTAGCACCGGTTGAGATCGGTGATCTCCAGCTCGCCACGGGCCGACGGCGCCAGCGACCGGGCCAGCGCCGGCGCCTCCCCGTCATAGGCGTAGAGCCCGGTCACCGCCCACTGGCTCGGCGGGTCGGCCGGCTTCTCGACGATGTCGCGCACACCACCATCGGCGTCCAGCGCGATGACGCCGTAGCGTTCCGGGTCCTGCACCCAGTAGGCGAAGACCGTGGCGCCGCGCTCCAGCATCGCCGTGCGGCGTAGCCGCTCGGTCAGGCCATGGCCGTGGAAGATGTTGTCGCCGAGGATCAGCATCGAGGCGTCGCCGGCGAGGAAGTCCTCGGCCAGGATCAGCGCCTCGGCGATGCCGCGCGGCCGGTCCTGGACGACATAGTCGATGGCGATGCCGAACTGGCCGCCATCGCCCAGCAGGTCGCGGATGCGCGGCAGGTCGGCGGGCGTCGAGATCATCAGGATCTCGCGCAACCCCGCCAGCATCAGCACCGACAGGGGATAGTAGATCATCGGCTTGTCGTAGACCGGCAGCAGCTGCTTGTTGGTCGCCAGCGTGATCGGGTAGAGCCGGCTGCCCGTGCCGCCGGCGAGCACGATTCCCTTCATCAGACCCGCTCCTCGTCGGTGCCGACCGCCGCGCCCGGCGCCGGCCGCAGATGATGCGCGATCGCCAGCACCTCGCCGGTTAACACGCTGCGCCAGGGCAGCGGTGCCAGGCCGAGGCTGAGAAGCGTCGGCCAGCTGTCGAGCCGGGTGTCGCGTGGCCGGGGCGCCGCCGTCGGCCAGTCCGCCGTGGCGATCGGCTGCAGCTCCGGTTGCGGCCAGTCAGGCCTATGGCGGGCCAGCGCCGAATAGGCCTCCCGCGCCAGCGCGTACCAGGTAACCGGCTCGTCGCCGGCCAGGTGGAAGGTGCCGGGTGCCGGCCGGTCGCCCGCCGCGGCGAGACGGATGGCGAGGCTGCGCAGCCGGTCGGCCAGCAGGCTGGCCGGGGAGGGGCAGCCCCGCTGGTCGTCGACGATGCGCAGCGCCGGGCGCGACAGGCCGGCCTTGAGGATCGCGTGCAGGAAGTTGCCGCCGCCGCGGCCGCTGACCCAGGCCGTCCGCACGATCCAGTGATCGGGACAGGCGGCGCGCAACGCCGCCTCGCCCGCCGCCTTGCTGGCGCCGTAGACGTTGACCGGCGCCACCGGATCCTCGGCCCGGTACGGCCGGCCGGCGCGGCCGTCGAAGACGTAGTCGGTGGACAGGTGGATCACCGGCGAGCCGCGTCGCCGCGCCGCCTGGCCAAGGGCCGCCACGCCGTGCTGGTTGACCGCGAAGGCCGCATCGGGCTCCGTTTCCGCCCGGTCGACCGCGGTGAAGGCGGCGCAGTTGACGACAACATCCGCGTCGTAGCGGTCGAGCGCGCTTTCCAGCCCTTCCGGCCGCGCCAGGTCGAGGTCGCGCCGCGGTGGCGCCTCGATCAGCCACCCTTCCGGCCAGACCAGCCGCTGCAGCGCCCGGCCCGCCTGTCCCGTGCCGCCGAGCAGCAGCAGCCGGCGCCCGGCCCCGCCCGCCATCAGCCGGCGAGCCTGGTGCCGGCGGGCAGGCCCAGCCGGTCGGTGGCACCGCTCTCCACGACCGGCCGCCACCAGTCCTCGTGGCGGAGATACCAGTCGACGGTCGCCGCCAAGCCGGTTTCCAGTTCGCGCGCCGGCCGCCAGCCCAGGCTGCGTGTCGTCTCCGAGACGTCCATGGCATAGCGCCGGTCGTGGCCCGGCCGGTCGGCCACGAAGCGGATCAGCCCACGGCGGGCGCCATCGGGCAGCCGCTGCAGCCGGTCGTCCAGCAGGTCGCAGAGCCGTTCGACCAGGGCGAGGTTGCTGCGCTCGGCATCGCCGCCGAAACAGTAGGTCTCCCCGGCCACGCCGCGCCGCGCCGCCAGCGCCAGACCGCGCGCGTGGTCCTCGACATGCAGCCAGTCCCGCACATTGTCGCCGCGGCCATAGACCGGCAGCGGCAGGCCGGCCGAGGCCTTGATGATCATCAGCGGGATCAGCTTCTCAGGGTGCTGGCGCGGCCCGTAATTGTTGGTGCAGTTGGTCACGATGACCGGCAGGCCGTAGGTATGGTGCCAGGCGCGCGCGAGATGGTCGGCGGCCGCCTTGCTGGCGGCGTAGGGCGAGCGCGGCCGATAGGGCGAGGCGGCGGTGAAGCGGGGGTCGTCGGGCTCCAGCGAGCCGAAGACCTCGTCCGTCGAGACGTGCACGAAGCGGAACGCCGCCTGTCCGTCCGGCGGCAGGCCGCGCCAGTGCGCCAGCGCGGCGTCGAGCAGGCGCTGAGTGCCCACCACGTTGGTCTCCACGAAGGCGGTGGGACCGTCGATCGAGCGGTCGACATGGCTTTCCGCCGCCAGGTGCAGCACCGCGCGCGGGCGGTGGGTCGCGAAGATGCGGGCCAGCGCCTCGCTGTCGGCGATGTCCGCCCGCTCGTGCACGTAGCGCGGATCGTCGGCGAGCGAGGCCGGCAGCGAGCCGGGAACGGCGGCATAGGTGAGCCGGTCGAGGTTGACCACCCGCTCCTCCCCCGTCGCCAGCAGGTGCAGGACGAGCGCCGAGCCGATGAAGCCGCTGCCGCCGGTGACCAGGATCGTCATCGATCCACCTCCCCGGGCGCCACTTGGCCGAAGGGCGAGACATAGTCCGCGAAGGCGGGCCAGCTTCCGTCGCGCGGCTTGAGCAGCGGCTGTCCGACCGGCGGTGCGGCTCCGCCCGCCGTCCAGTCGATCGCCAGGTCGGGATCGTCCCAGGGCAGGCCGGCCTCGCAGTCGGGCGCGTAGTAGTCGTCGACCTTGTAGGCCACCAGCGTGTCGGGCAGCACCGTGCGATAGCCGTGGGCGAAGCCGGCCGGCACGAAGAGCTGGCGCCCGTTCTCCGCGCTCAACAGCACGGCGAGCGACCGGCCATAGGTGGCCGACCCCTGGCGCAGGTCGACGATGGCGTCGACCACGGCGCCGCGGAGCGCCTGGATCAGCTTCGCCTGGGCATGCGGTGGATGCTGGAAATGCAGCGCCCGGATGGTGTCGACATCGGACGAGAAGGCGAGATTGTCCTGGACGAACCGGGCGTCGACGCCGGCCTCGCGGTAGCGGCGCTCGGCATAGGTCTCGGTGAAGAAGCCGCGCGCGTCCTGGAAGCGGCGCGGCGTCACCAGCACGGGTCCGGCGATGGCGAAGGTCTCTGTCTGCATCCGGCTCTGGTCGATACGGTTCGCGGTGGTCGGGTCAGCTACGGCATACAAAGCCCGGCCATCCGCGTCCATGACGATCCTCGGCGATGTTCACATCGGCGCGATCTGGACCAGGGCGGAGAGGGCGGCGCAAGCCTGGGTCAGCCGCGAGGTGCCGACATCGCGGGTCAGCGCGTTGGGATTGCCGGCCCGGTCGCGTCCGGGATGCTCCGGATCGGGGTCCCACCAGGCCCCCGTCGCCATCACCAGCACCCCCGGCCGCACGCCCGCGTCGACCACCGCCCCGGCCAGCATCTCACCGCGCCCGTTCCACAAGCGTACCGGCGCGCCGTCGGCGATGCCCCGTTCGGCGGCGTCGGCGGGGCTGATGCGCACCGGTTCGCGCCCGGCGACGTCGTGCGCCCGGCCGGCCGCGGTCTGGTAGAGCTGGCCGTGCAGCCGACCCGGCGGCTGGTGGCTGACCAGGTGCAGCATGTCCGCGGCGCGGTCGGGCGCGCCCAGCCACTCACGGGGCGGCAGCCATGCCGGATGGCCGGGACAGTCGTCATAGCCCATTCGGGCTATGAGCGGGGAGGACAGCTGGATGCGTCCCGACGGCGTCTTCAGCGGCTTGGCCGACGGGTCGGCCCGGAACGCGCCGAGCAGCAGTTCCGGCGCCGCGGGCCGTGGCACGGCCCAGTAGCCATCCGCGCGGAAGGTCTCGAAATCGGGCGCGTTGAGGCCGTCCTGGGCCGCCCGGGCCTCGACCCTGGACCAGAGATGGCGCAGCCAGCCTTCGGTGTCCCGCCCCTCGGTGAAGGCCTCGCGGCAGCCGAGCCGGCCGGCCAGATCGGCGAAGATCGCGAAGTCGTCGCGCGCCTCGCCGACCGGCTCGATCAGGCGGTCCATGAAGAAGGCGAAGGGATCGCGGCTGTTGCCGCCGATGTCCGAGCGCTCCGCCGTCGTCGTCGCCGGCAGCACGACGTCCGCGCGCCGGGCGGTCGGCGTCCACCACGGCTCGTGCACGATGATGGTCTCGGGCCGCGACCAGGCCGCCGCCGCCCGGTTCAGGTCCTGGACGTGGTGGAAGGGGTTGCCGCCCGCCCAGTAGACCAGCCTGATCTCGGGATAGGTGATGCGGCGGCCGTTGAAGTCGATGGTGGCGCCCGGCCGCTCCAGCATGTCGATGACCCGGGCGACCGGGATCGCCCGCCCGGCGATCGGATTGGCCGGCACCTCCATGGCCGGGATGTAGCCGCGCCTGGCCCCCTCGCCGATGGCGTTCATCGAGCCGTAGCCGAAGGTGAAGCCGCCGCCCGGCAGGCCGACATGACCGAGGATCGCCGCCAGCGCCACCGTCGCCCAGAACGGCTGCTCGCCGTGCTCGGCCCGCTGCAGCGACCACGATGTTGTCAGCATGACGCGGGGTGAGGCGGCGATGCGGTCGGCCAGGCGCTCCAGATCCGTCACCGGCACGTCGGCGATCTCCGCCGCCCAGGCGAGCGTCTTCTCCTGGCCGTCCGTCTCGCCGGCAAGATAGGCGAGGAAGTCCGCGACCCCGTCGCAGTAGCGCGCTAGGAAGTCCCGGTCCGCCCGGCCGCGGCGCACCATCGCGCGGGCCAGGGCCAGCATGATCGCGGTGTCGCTGTTCGGCCGCGGGGCGATGCGCCGGGCCTCCAGCCAGTCCGGCGCGTCGCCGGCGAAGGGGCTTACCACCACGAACTCCACCCCGGCCGCGCGCGCCCGCCGGGTCCAGTCAGGCAGGTGGTGATAGCCGGCACCGCCGGAGGTCACCCGCCAGTTCTTCGGGTTCAGCCCGCCGAAGGCGACGACGAGGTCGCCCTCGCTCACCACCGTTTCCCAGGCCGTCGCCGCGCTGCTGACGGCCGAGAAGTCCCCGAGCACGTGGGGCAGCAGGGTCTGTGCGGCACCCCAGCTGTAGTTGCCGATCTGGTCGACGAAGCCGCCGGCCGTCGCCAGGAATCGACGCACCTGGGTGCGGGCGTGGTGGAAGCGCCCGGCCGAGGACCAGCCGTAGGAGCCGCCGAAGACCGCCTCCGGCCCGTGCGTCCGGTAGGTCTCGTCGAGCGCGCCGGCGACCAGGTCGAGCGCCTCGTCCCAGTCGAGTGGCAGCATCGGCTCGTGGCCGCGACCCGTCCCGTCCGGTTTCCGGCCCGCCCGGCGCGCGGCGAGCCAGCCTTCACGCGCGTACGGCCGGTCGACCCGGGTGGGCGAGTGGACCAGCTCCGGCCACGCGGCGATCATCGCCGGATCGGCGCCGCCCGGCACCGGCCCCGCCGGATCGTCATGGCGCCACGGCTCGGCCGCGACCAGGCGCCCGCCCTCCACGGTCGCCGTGAAGGCGCCCCAGTGGCTCAGGCTCAGCTTGCGGGTGCCGCCGCCATCCATGCCGGTCCTCAGACCTCTCCGCGCTGGCGGCGGCGCTCGGCGACGGTGTCGCCGCCCACGGTCCAGTCGGTGTCGGCCACGTCGTCGAAGATCACGTAGACATGGGCAGCATGGGCGCCGCAATGGTCGACCAGGGCCTGCGTCACCGCCTTCGCCGCGGCCTGCTTCTGCGCGGCGCTGCGGCCTTCCACCATGGTGATGCGGACGAGTGGCATGGCTGTAGGATTCCTTCCCAGGGTGTTCGGTTCGCGGCTCTCAGATCAGCGTCAGCCCGCCATCGACATGCAGCACCTGGCCGGTCATGTGGGCGGCGTCGCGGCCTAGCAGGAAGGCGATGACGCCGGCGATGTCGTCGGGCTCGGCGATGCGGCCGGAGGGCGTCATCGCCGCCGCCTTCTCCCAGGCCCCCTGCCCCATGGCGCTATGCCCGGTCGCCTCCTTGCTGGTGAAGCCGGGCGCCACGCAGTTGACCGTCGCCCCCGACGGCGCCAGTTCGACCGCCAGCGCGCGGGCCAGCGCCTCGATCGCCGCCTTGGCCGCGGCGGTGCCGGGGAAGACGTAGCCCCCAGCCTGGCCACCGGGAATGACATGCGCGACGAAGGAACTCACCGCCACCACCCGCCCCCAGGCCGAGGCCAGCAGGTGCTCCCGCGCGGCCTGGCAGAGGTCGAAGAAGCCGCCGGTCATCATGGCCAGCGAGCGGTCGAGATCGGCCCGCTCCAGGCTGTCGAAGCTGCCCCTCTGGGCGAAGCCGGCATTGGCCACGATCTGGTCGAGCCGGCCGAAGCGCGCCACGGTCTCGCCGACAAGGGCGGCCGGGCTGGCCCGGTCGAGGTCGAGCAGGATGGTTTCGGCCCTGGCGCCGCGCCCGCGGCAGGCGTCCGCGACCGCCTCCAGCAGGCCCACCTTGGCGCCGTCCCTGCCGCCGCGGGCGTGCAGCAGCAGGGCGGTGTCCGGCCCGGCGACGCGGCGCGCCGTGGCGGCGCCGATGCCGCTGGAGGCGCCGGTGATCAGGACGACGCGCCCGGTCGCCTCAGTCTCGGCCAAGGAACCCCTACTCCGCCGCGATGGCGGCGGCCGGGTTCAGGGTGAAGCCGTATTTGCGGTCGAGCCCGAGATCAGCCAGGGCGTCGAGGCCGACCTTCAGCGCCGCCGGGTCGAGCGGCTTCAAGGGCCGGCGCAGCGGGCCCGCCGGCAGACCGACCGCCTGCATCAGGCTCTTCACCGCCACCGGGTTGATGGCCGAATAGGCGAAGTGCAGCACCGGCAGGTTGTCGAGCCAGGCCTGGCGGCAGGCGAAGGCGTCCTCGCCCGTCTCCCAGGGCTTGGAGATGACGGCCATCTCCGCCGGGATCAGGTTGCCGGTCATGTTGGCCGTGCCGTGGCCGCCCAAGGCCATGGTCGGGATCACCAGGCCGAGATTGGGGGAGCAGCAGCACATGATCGCCATGTCGGGCCTGGCGGCGCAGACCTGCGCCACCTGGCCGACCCGCGTCGTCGATTCCTTCAGCACCACCATGTTGGGGTGCCTGGCCAGTTCCAGGATGTCGCTCCAGTGCAGGTCGGTCTTCACACGCGGCGGGTTGTTGTAGAAGCCGATCGGGAAGTCGACCGCGTCCATCACCTCCTTGACGTAGTCGACGATGGCGGCGTTGTCGGCGCAGATATAGGCCGGCGCGGCGATGATCGCGCCGTCGGCCCCGGCCTCCTTGGCGAAGCGCACATAGTCGATGGTCTGGTCGGTGTTCTGGCCGGTGCAGCCGTAATACATCTGCATGGCGCCCGGCTTCATCTTCACCGTCTCGGCGACGATGCGGCGGCGCTCCTCCGGGCTCAGCATCGACACCTCGCCGGTCGAGCCCATGATCAGCACCGCGCTGGTGCCGTGCTCGGCATGCCAGTTCAGCAGCGTGCGGAAGCCCTCGAGATCGATCGATCCGTCCCGGTTCATCGGCGTGATCAGGGCGACGAAGGAACCGCTTGGTTTGACATGGGCCATTCTCGAAACTCCTTGATCCTTGGGGCCGCCCATAAGCGGCGTCTCCGTCGGCAGATGGGGCGGCGGCGTTTATCGTCCAATGACTATCCCGACGGGAACAGGTTGGGGAAGGCCATTTCCGGCAGGGCTGTCATCAGCCCCGGCAGGAACAGCGAGACGACGGCGACGCCCACCGTGATGGCGACGATCGGCGTCACCGCCAGCATCGCCTTGCCGAGCGAGACGTCGCCGATCTGCGAGGCGATCAGCAGGCAGATGCCGTAGGGCGGCGTGATCAGGCCGACCGAGAGCGTCACCGTCGTCAGCACGCCCAGATGCACCGGGTGGATGCCCGACTGCTCGCCCAGCGCCTGGATGATCGGCAGGAAGATCAGCACCGCCGAGATCGGATTCAGCACCGTGCCGATCAGCAGCAGGAAGACGATCAGCATGCCCATGATGCCGTAGGGATTGGTGGTCTGGGCGCTGATGAAGGTGACGACGATGTCGGCGGCGCCGAGATAGGAGATAAGCCAGCCGAAGATGCCGGCCCCGGCGACCGTGAAGATCGGCACCGCGAAATCGATCGCCGCCTCGCCCAGGAGGCGCGGGATCTCGCGCACCGAGACGTCGCGATAGGCGACGAAGGTCAGGAACAGGGCCCACAGCACGGCGCTGATCGCCGCCTCGGTCGGGGTGAAGAAGCCGGACACCACGCCGCCCAGCACGAAGACCGGGATCAAGAGCGGGGCGGCACCGCGCACCAACGCCTTGCCGGCCAGCTTGATCCCCGGGAACGGCGTCGCCGGATAGCCGTGCCGGATCGCCTGGATGTAGGTGTAGACCATCATCACGATGCCGATGGTCACGCCCGGCACCACGCCGCCGAGGAACAGCGCGCCGATCGAGACGTTGCCGAAGGCGCCGTAGATGATGAGGATGATCGAGGGCGGGATGATCACGCCCAGCGTCGAGGAGGCGGCGGTCAGCGCCACCGCGAAGGCCGGGTTGTAGCCCGCCTTCTTCATCGCCGGGATCAGGATCGAGCCGACCGAGGCCGTGTCCGCCGCCGCCGAGCCCGACAGGCTGGCGAAGACCATCGAGACGAAGACGTTCACGTGCCCCAGCCCGCCGCGCACATGGCCGACGATGGAGTCGGCCACGTCGAGCAGGCGCTGGGTGATGCTGCCGCGGTTCAGGATGCGGCCGAGGAACATGAAGAACGGCACCGCCATCAGCGGGAAGCTGTCCGTGGCCGCGTACATCTGGTTGGCGACGCTGGCGATCGGCAGGTCGAGATAGACGATCACCAGCACCGAGGAGAGGATCAGCGAGAAGCCGATATTCACCCGCAGCATGATGAAGACGAAGAAGCTGACCAGCAGCAGGACGAGCGGGTTCATCGGCGGTCAGCGGCCTTCAGTCACCGGGGATGACGGGCTCGGGCGCGCTCGCCCGGCCGGTCAGGATCAGGAAGCGGTTCCACGCCTGCTCGGCCAGGAACAGCGCCGAGGCGATGCCGCCGATCGGGATGGTGACGCGGAACCAAAGCTCGGAGATGCCGAGCGACTGGTTCACCCGGTTCGCCGCCCGCCCGGTCATGAACAGGCCGGCCTCGATCATCACCCAGACGACGACGATCGAGCACAGGAAGGCGATCAGCCCGATCAGCGCGTTGACCCTCAGCCAGGTCGGCGGAAACAGCATCAGCACGTATTGCCGGCCGCGCCGGAGCGCGATCGCCGCACCGAGAAAGATGCACCAGGCGAACAGCAGCTGGGCCAGGTCCAGGCTCCAGATCAGCGGGATCTTCAGGATGTTGCGGGCGATCACCTGCGCCGCCACCACGACGACCATGCCGCCGAACGCCACCGCGATGATGGCGAACAGCCCGGCCTCGACGATGTCGTTCAGGCGCTTGAGCATCGGGGACGGCACCCTGGCACGGGTGGCGGAAGGCGCCACGGTGGGCGCGGCGCCTTCCCTGAAACCCGACCGGACGGAGCGCTCAGCTCTCGCCGCGGACGATGGCGAGCTGCTCCGACAGGCCAAGCTCCTCGGCCAGCTCCTCCTGGACCGGTGCCAGCACTTCCTGGAACTCGGCGATGTCCGGCTGGGTCACCGTCACGCCGTGCTCGCTCTCCAGCTCCTCGATGAACTCGGACTCGTAGGCGATCGCCTGCTCGACGCCGAGCACCGACGCCTCGGCCGCGACGTCGAGGAAGATCTGCTGCTGCTCCTCGCTCAACCGGTTCCAGGTGATCTCCGACATGGAGACGTGGTTGACCTGGATGGTGTGCGCGGTCAGCGCCAGGTTCGGCGCCACCTCGTAGAGGTGCGAGCCCATATAGCCCGGGATCGAGCTCTCCAGCGCGTCGGCGACGCCGGTCTGCACGGCGGCGTAGAGCTCCGCCCAGGCGACCGTCACCGGCACCGTGCCCAGCGCCTCCCAGGTGCGGCTGATCATCGGCGAGGGCGGTACGCGCATGTTCACCCCCTGGATGTCGGCGACCTGCACCACCGGACCGGTCGCCGTCGACAGGTTGCGGGTGCCCGAGCCGCCGAGCGCCAGCAGCACCATGCCGGTGTCGTTGTCCTGGAAGAGCTGCTGGAAATAGTCCTCCACGGCGCTGTCCGGGCCGACCTTCTCCATCAGGTCGTCGAAGCCCGCGAACAGGTAGGGCATGGAGAAGATGGCCAGTTCCGGCACCGTCGACTCGGCGTTGTTGGTGGAGGAGATCATCAAATCGATTGTGCCCAGCGCCATCTCGCCGATCACCGCCGGGTCGTTGCCCAGGGTGGCGCCGGGGAAGATGTCGATCGCGATCGCCCCGTCGGTGCGCGCGGCAATCTCCTCGGCCATGAAGGCCGCCATGTCGTTATAGGGATGCGGATCCTGCACCAGCGTGTGCAGGCGCATGGTGATGTCCTGGGCCGTGGCCGGCGCGAGGCCGGCTGCCGCGGCGAGGGCAGCAGTGGACAGGCCGAGCGCGAGGCGGCGGAGGGGAGCGGCGTGAACGGTCATGGCCTTGATCTCCGTTTCGGTCGAGAAATGCTTGGCGGGCATGCCTACCGGTTCTTGAACGGGATGCCGGTTTCGCTGGAACGGCGGCAAGTAGACCACCCGCGCGGCGGAGGGTCAAACCCATTCACGCCGCTAACCACATAGGAAACCTGTCGAATTTCCCGCATCGGTAGAAACCGTTGCGGCTCAGCCATCCGCCGTCGCCAGCACCGAGAGCAGCCGGGCGGTGATCTCCTCGGCCGGCAGCCGGGTCCAGGTCTCGTTGACCCTGAGCGGCAGAACATCCCCTGCCGGCGCCGGCAGGGCGAGACCGGCCGCCGCCGCCTCGGCATCGAGCCGGGCCTTATCGAAGGGCCGCCCGGCGCGGCGCAGCAGGAAGATGTTGGTGCCGTCGGGAATGCGCTCGACCGCCAGCCCGTCCGCCTCGGCCAGGGCCGCGGCGACCGCCTCGCCCACCGGGATCGCCGCCTGCCAGCGCGCCATGTGGCCGTCCAGATGGTACTGCGCCAGCACGGCCGCCGGCCACATCTGCGCGAGCCCGCCGCCGAAACGCCGGCGGTCATGATAGACCTCGTCCAGCAGGGCGCGCGGCCCGGCCAGCACGCATCCGAACGGCGCGCCGAGATATTTGTAGAGCGACAGGTAGACGAGGTCGAAGGGTGCGGCCAGCACCTCGGGCGCCAGGTCCGCATAGGCCGCCTCGATGGGCATGCGGGCGGCGTCGAGGAAGAGCGGAATGCCGTGCTCGCGGGCGAGCGCGATCACCGCCTCCCGGTCGGCGGCCGGGAAGCGGGCGCCGTAGGCGCGCCGGGCGGGGCTCTCGATGGCCACGCAGCCGATGCGGGTCGCCACCCGGGCGTCGGCCGCCCGGGCGATCTCCGCCGCCAGCGCCTCTGCCGAATAGCCGGGCCCGCGATCGTCCAGCGGCACCATGGTGAAGCCGCCGAGCAGCGACAGGTTCTCCCCGGAATCGTTGAACAGGTGGGAGAGGCGGTGGACCACGACGCGGCCGCCCGCCGTGCCCGCCAGCAGGCGCATGCCCATCAGGTTGGCCAGCGTGCCGGTCGGGAAGATCACCGCCCGCTCCTGGCCCAGGAAGGCGGCGATGCGCGCCTCGAAAGCGGCGACCGCACCGCCATTGCCGTAGTAGTCCGCCTCGACCGTGCCGTCGGCCGTCAGCTGGGCCAGCCGCTCGGCCATCTCGCGCGGCGTGGGCTCCGGCCCGTCATGGGCCAGCGACACGGTGAATTCCGGTTTCGCCATCGTCTCAGGCCGTGGCGCGCTGGGCGATGTCGGCGGCGAACTTCTCGGTCAGAAGCTGGCGCACCCGGGTGCGGTCGACCTTGCCGGCGCCGTTCAGCGGCATCTCGCGCACCACCTCCACCCGCCGGGGATGGGCATAGGCGGGACCGTTCTTCAGGCACCAGTCCTTCAGCGCCTTCTCGTCGGCGTCGCCGTCGGCCTTCAGCATCACCATGGCGACCGGCACGTCGCCCTTCACCGGGTGGCTGACCGGCACCACCGAGGCGTCGTAGACCGCCGGGTGGCTGATCAGCAGGTTCTCCACCTCCTTGGGGTAGATGTTCTCGCCGCCGCAGTTGAACATGTCGTCGGTGCGGCCACGGAAATAGAAGAAGCCTTGCGCGTCACGGTGGAACAGGTCGCCGGTGGCCAGCCAGCCGTCCTTCAGCCGCTTGGCGTTGACCTCGGGCAGGTTGTAGTAGCCGGGCGTCACGCCGGGATTGCGCACCCACAGCTCGCCGTCGGAGGGGTGCTCGCGCCCGTCGGTGTCGACCAGCTTCACCTCACCCTCCGGCCAGGCCACGCCGCAACTGCCGAAGGGCACCTCGCGCCCGTCGACCGGCGGGCCGATCATCACCGGGCCGCCCTCGGTCAGGCCGTAGCTCTCGCCAAGCCGCACCCCGAAGGCCTCCTTCACCTGGTTCATCAACTCCTTTTGCACCGGGGCTGAGCCGAGGGTGAGGGATTGCAGCGCCGAGAAGTCGAGGCTGTCGATCAGGTCCCGGTGCTTCAGCAGCATGGTGAACACCGCCGGCACCGCGCCGGCATAGGTGCAGCGGTATTCCGACAGCGCGGTCAGGAAGCGCCGGGGCTCGAAATCGCGCAGGATGACGACCGAGCCGCCGACCTGCAGCATCGGCTTCACCGCCCCGGCCATGGCGTTCTTGTGGTAGAGCGGCACCGCCGCCAGCGCCCGCTGGTCGGGCGAGCAGGGCCAGTACTTCTGCTCCGCGCGGATCCACCAGTTCTGCCCGCCATGGGTCAGGACCACGCCCTTTGGCCGCCCGGTGGAGCCGGAGGTGTAGGGCTGGAAGGACGGATGGTCGGGGCCGATCCGCGGCGGCGTGTAGTCGGGCGTGGCCTCGGCCAGTGCCGCCTCGTAGTCGCGCCAGCCGGCCGGCACTTCGCCCAGCGCCAGCTTCGCGTCGAGGTCCAGCGCGTCGGCCACCGCGACGATGTCGGGATTGCAGGCGGGCTCCACCACCGCCACCCGGCAGCCGGCGTCGCGGATGATGTAGTCCAGCGTCTCGCCGCCCAGCTTGGTGTTGAGCGGCACCGGCACCACGCCGGCGCGCATGGCGCCATACATGATCTCGACGAACTCGAAGCGGTTGCCCACCGCCATCGCCATGCGGTCGCCCGGCTTCAGGCCGAGCGTGGCGGTCAGTGCGGCGAAACGGTTCTGCCGTTCCTCCAGCTCGGCATAGGTCACCTGGCGCTCGGCGGCACCCGTCAGGTCGAAGAACACCGTCTTGTCCGGATAGGCCGCGGCCGCGTCGTGCCCCAGATAGCCGAAATTGTCCTTGATCAGATCGGCGTCGATCATTGCGTCTTCTCCTGCGCCCGCGCCGCGGCGTGCCGGGCCGCGATGGCGCCGCCCACGAAGCACTCGGCGATATTGCCCCCCGACATGTAGAGAAAGCCGAAGGCGCTGCCGCACTCCCCGGCCGCGTAGAGGCCGTCGATGGCGTGGCCGTCGACATGCATCACGCGCTGCGCCGCGTCGTGCACCGGACCGCCCTGAGTGTTGGAGACGATCGGCCAGACCGGCGCGTAGACGAAGGGCGGCCGGGCGATCGGCATCATGCTGGTCGGCGGCCGGTCCCAGTCGTCGTCCAGCCCCGCCTCGCAGGCCTGGTTCCAGCGCGCCACCGTGGCGGCAAGACGTTCGGGCTCGGCGCCGATCCCGGCGGCAAGGTCCGCCAGCGTGTCGGCCTGGCGCAGGATGCCGCTGGCGATCTCCGCCGAATTGTCGGCGCTCCAGGCATAGCCCACGCCGGCCTCGTGCCAGGTCGGCCGGCCGAAGGGATAGAGGCGCCGTCCGTCCTCGTCGGCGATCAGCCAGGCCGGCAGGGCGGCGAAATCCTGCCGCTCGGCGGCATAGCGGCCCAGCGGCCGGGCGCCGGTGTCCTGCAGATAGGGCTCGTACTCGTTCATGAAGCGCCGGCCGCGGGCATCGAGCAGGATCCAGGGCATGCTCACCTCGCCGCGCACGCCGTCCCACATCCCGGCCTTGCCCGGCGCGCCGGGCGTCCAGTCCGGCACCCGCTTGGTGCGGATGCCGAAGGGATAGCCGGGGTCGGCGTGGCGGAAGCCGTAGGAGCCGTGGAAGTGCCACATGTGCCAGAGGTCGGCACCGGCGGCCTGCGCCATGCGGATGCCGTCGCCGGTGTTGCCGTTATAGGCGGCGTTCAGCACCGGCTGCATCGGCCAGTACTGCGCCTGCATCGCCGGCGAACCCTCGAAGCCGCCGCAGGCCAGCACCACGCCGCCGCTGGCGCCGATCCGCCGGGCGCGGCCGCCCTCCTCCACCACGACGCCGACGACCGATCCGTCCGCGCCGCGCAGCAGGCTGCGCGCCGCGGCACCCGTGCGCACCGGGATGCCGGCCGCGGCCAGCATGCGCTCCAGCAGTTGGAACAGCATGGCGCCGGCGGGGCTGCCCTGGACATGGCGGTACTGGCCGGGCTCAAAGCCCTCCAACGCGTCGACATAGACGAAGCCGAAGGTATCGCCGCCCGGGAAGGGATAGTTGGCCGGCGACGGCCGGTGGCTCAGCGTGGCGCCATGCCCCGCCATCCAGCCGGGAAGCTCGTCCGGCAGCCGCGCCATGCCCTCGGCCAGCGCGCGCAGCACCGGTTCCGGCGTGGTGCCGGCATTGGTGCGCACCAGATAGGCCATGGCCTGGTCGGCATCGGCCGCGACCCTGATGCCGCCGGCCGAGCAGACCGAGATGCCGCCCGGCTCCGCCGCCTTCTCGAACAGGGCGACGCTGGCGCCGGCCTGGGCGGCGGTCAGTGCCGCCACCGCGCCGGCATAGCCGCAACCGATGACGGCGACGTCCACCTCCTCGTCGAACAGCGGGTCCGTCCCTGCCATGGCGTCAGGCGTCCGCCAGGGCCGGGAACAGCGTCCTGAGCCCGTCGATCAGCTCGCCGGCCATGGCGCCGAGAATGCGCTCGCCCTTCTCCACCGTCGCCAGGGTCGGATCGCCGCGCACGCCCATCACCGAATAGTCGGGCCCGCTCGCCGGGTCGCCGTCGAAGATGGTCGGCGTGTAGAAGACCGTCTGCGGCTGGTCGAGCGCGTGGCCGTAATCGGTCACCGCCTTGTCGAACCGGACCGCCGCGCGGTCGATGGCCATGATCATCGAGGTCTCCGCCTCGTCGCCATGGCCGCCGACCTTCTGACCCAGATCGGCTTCCGCCCGCCGGCCCAGCGCGCGGATGTCGGCGGTGTGCACGCGCACCCCGGTCTCCTCGTAGAGGTCGCGCACCAGGATGCGCAGCACCGGCTCGGTCGACACCCCGGTGTTGATCACCGCCAGCTGCTCGACCCCGTCGCGCATCAGCTTCTCCAGGATCTCGCGCAGCAGCAGGGAGAAGGTCTCCTGGCTGATGTGCTGGCTGCCGGGATAGCGCACGAAGGCCGGGTAGTAGCCGAAGCACACGACGGGCGCCGCCACCACCGGCAGCGCCTCGAGCACCCGTCGGGTCAGCTCGCGGGCGACCAGCCAGTCGGTCTTCAGCGGCAGGTGGTGGCCGTGCTCCTTGGAGATCGCGCCGATCGGCACCACGAAGGGCGTGCCGGCGTCGATGCGCGCCTTGGCCTCCAGCCAGGTGAGGTCCTCAAGCCAAGCCCCGCGGGTCATGCGTCAGTCGCTCCGTCTCTAGAGATAGCGGTCGAGGAAATCCCGCACATGCGGGCCCCAGATCATCGTGCCGTGGCGCTCGAACAGGTGCCCCTCGTCCTTGGTCAGGCCGAAGCCGGGGAAGATGCGCGACCACACGGGCAGCTCGCTGTCCGCGAGATGGGCGACGATGTCGTGCGTCGGCCCGACCGAGTAGTCGTTCGCCGCCTGGATGAAGAAGGACGGCTGGGTGAGGTTGGCGGCTGCGGCCTTCATGTGCGCCGCCAGGCCGGGCGCCTTCTCCCAGTTCATCGCCGCGCCGGCGAAGTCGATCATGCAGGCGAAGGCCGGTTCCTTGGCGCCGGCCAGCAGCGACACGGTGCCGCCGAAGGAGCTGCCCATCACGCCGATCCGGCCGCTGTCGATCTCCGGTCTGGAGGCCGCGAAGGCGCGCGCGGCGACCACGTCGCCGGCCTCGGCGTCGAGACGGGCCAGCAGCTGGGCGTCGTATTCCGGCGTGCCGTACTCGGTCGTCACCTCCTCGCGCCAGTACTTGCCTGGCGAGCGGCCATATCCCCAGCGGTTGGGGAACAGGCAGGCGATGCCCCATTGCGCCAGCGCCGCGGCGACGCTGGGCTTGCAGATGTCGGTGCTGTCGGGGGTGACGGTGCTGCCATGGTTGACCACCATGCAGCGGAAGGGCGGCTCGCCCGGCGGAAGGTAGAGGAAGCCGGTCAGCCGGCCGCGCGGCCCGTCGAAGCTCACCTCCTCCGGCGCCATTGGCCAGTCGGTCAGGTCGTGGACGGCCAGCGGATCGGCCTCGACCTCGAGGACCAGACGCTCGAACCGGTCGAGCAGCGTGCCCATGCGCTTGCGCACCGCCTCGAAGGCCGGGCTGGCGGCGCGCGCCGCCATGTCCGCCTCGCGCGCCGCGCGGTCGGCGAAGCTGTGCTCCCACTCGACATCGGCTATGGTGTCGGGGCCGGCGTCGGTTCCCGCGCCGGGCGTCACGATGCGGCCGTGCGGCAGGCCGATCTCGACCCGCACCCGGCTCGCCTCGCGCCTGGTCTCGAGCACCTCGGCCGCCTTGCCCGGCTTGGCGAAATAGCGCGTCCGCTCGATGCAGCGCCTGGTCATAAGCTCGCGGCCTCCCTCTGCCGATCCACGGTGACGACCGGCGTTTCCTCGCCGGGATAGAAGCAGGCGACCCAGCGCCCGGGCTGATGCTCGACGAAATCCGGCACCTCGCGGGCGCAGCGGTCGCGCGCGATCGGGCAGCGGGTATGGAACGGGCAGCCCGGCGGCGGCGAGATCGGGCTCGGGATCTCGCCCTGCAGCGGCACGCGCTGGCGGCCCTCGACGATCTCCGCCTCCGGCACCGCGGCGATCAGGGCGCGGGTGTAGGGATGCAGCGGCTGACGGAAGAGCGCGTCCTCCGGCCCGATCTCCACCACCCGGCCCAGATACATCACCACGATGCGGTGGCTGACATGGCGAATGACGCCGAGATTGTGGGAGATGAAGAACAGCGACAGGTCGAACTCGCGCTGGATGTCCGCCAGCAGGTTCAGGATCTGCGCCTGGATCGAGACGTCGAGCGCCGACACCGCCTCGTCGCAGACGATCAGCCGCGGCTTCAGGGCCAGCGCCCGGGCGATGCCGATGCGCTGGCGCTGGCCGCCGGAGAAGGCGTGCGGGTTGCGGCTCATGGTGTCGGGCTGCAGGCCGACCACCTCCATCACCTCGCCGACCCGGCGGGTGATCTCCTTCTCCGTGAAGCCGAAATTCTTCAGCGGCTCGCCGATGATCGAGCGCACCGTCAGGCGTGGGTTCAGCGAGGAGAACGGGTCCTGGAACACCACCTGGATCTGGCGCCTGAGCGCCCGCATCCCGCGCCGCGAGAGGCCGGTGATGTCGCGCCCGTCGAAATGGATGCGCCCGGCCGTCGGCTCCAGCAGCCGGAGGATCAGCCGGCCCAGCGTGGTCTTGCCGCAACCGCTCTCGCCGACCACGCCCAGGGTCTCGCCCGGCATCATGGTCAGGCTCACATCCTTGACCGCGCTCAGGATGGCGCGCGGGCTGCCGAGCAGCGACCGTTCGACCACGAAATCCTTGCCCAGCCCCTCGACCGCGAGGATGGGGCGCTCTCCCGCGCCGGCGGTCATGACGACCCCTCCAGCCGCGCCAGGATCTCGCGCGCCCGCCAGCAGCGGGCCTGGCGCACCGGTCCGATACGCTCGAAGGTTTGCGGCTCGCGGCAGCGCTCCGCCATCTCCGGGCAGCGCGGGTGGAAGCGGCAGCCTTCCGGGAAGGCATGCGGCGAGGGTGTGGTCCCCTCGATCGCCTCCAGCCGCTCGACCTTGTGCCGGGCCGAGGGGATGGAGCGCAGCAGCAGCCGCGTGTAGGGGTGCGCCGGGGTGGTGAAGATGTCGCGGACCGGCGCCTCCTCGACGATCTGGCCGGCATACATCACGCAGACCCGGTCGGCCATCTCGGCGATCACGCCGAGGTCGTGGGTGATGATCAGGATCGACATGCCGAAGCGGTCCCTGAGCGAGACCATCAGGTCGAGGATCTGCGCCTGGATGGTGACGTCGAGCGCCGTGGTCGGCTCGTCGGCGATCAGCAGCAGCGGCTGGCAGGCCATGGCGATGGCGATCATCACGCGCTGGCGCATGCCGCCGGAGAGCTGGTGCGGATAGTCGTTGGCGCGCCTGGCGGCATCGGGGATGCCGACGGCGCGCATCAGCTCCACCGCCCGCGCCATGGCCTTGGCCTGGCCCGCGCCCTGGTGCTCCATCACCACCTCGGCGATCTGGAAGCCGACGGTCAGCACCGGGTTCAACGAGGTCATCGGCTCCTGGAAGATCATCGCCATGTCGCGGCCGCGCAGGCTTCTGAGCTGGCGCCTCGACTTGGCGGAGACCTCGTGCTCGCCAACCCGGATGCGGCCGCCGGTGATGCGCGCGGTGTCGGGCAGCAGGCCCATCACCGACATCGCCGTCACCGACTTGCCCGAGCCCGACTCGCCCACCAGCCCGACGATCTCGCCCTTGCCGACGTCGATCCGCACGTCCTCCAGCACCTTGACCTTGCGACGCAGGGTGGCGAACTCGACCGTGAGCCCGTCGATCTCGAGCAGCGGCCGCGCCTCGGCCTCGCCGATGGTTTCGGCCATGTCGCCCGCCACCGCCGTCATCGGTCGCGCACTTTCGGGTCCAGCAGGTCGCGCAACCCGTCGCCCAGCATGTTGAAGCCGATGATGGTGACGCCAAGGGCGAGCGAGGTGTAGAGCGCCAGGTGCGGATCGGTGCGCAGCGACGCCAGGCCGTCGCGGATCATGCCGCCCCAGGTCGGGGTCGGCTCCTGCACGCCGATGCCCAGAAAGCTCAAGGTCGCCTCGGCCATGATGATGAAGCCGACGCCGACCGAGGCGCGCACGATGATCGGCGAGACGATGTTCGGCAGCAGGTGGCGCGCCAGGATCTTCCAGGCCGGCGTGCCGCTGGCGATGGCGGCGTCGACGAACATCTCCTCGCGCACCGAGAGCACCAGCGATCGGGTCAGCCGGGCGATGCCCGGCCACCAGACCAGCGACAGGGCGATGATCACGGTCACCGTGCCGGTGCCAAGCGCCGCGGCCACCAGGATGGCCAGGATCAGCTCAGGAAAGGCAAAGATCACGTCGACCGTGCGCATGATCAGCGTTTCCGCCCAGCCGCCGAAATAGCCGGCGATCATGCCCAGCGTGACGCCGACGACCAGCGTGATCGCCAGCACCGAGCCGGCGATGATCAGCGACACCCGGGCGCCATGCACGATGCGGCTGAAGACGTCGCGGCCCAGGCTGTCGGTGCCCAGGAGGTACTCCCCGCCCGGTGGCTCCCAGATCGCCAGCATGTTGATGAAGGCGGGGTCGTAGGGCGCGATGACCGGCGCCAGCACCGCCACGACGACGACGACGAAGACGATCACCGAGCCGATCATGGCGTTACGGTTGCGCCGGAAGCGCAGCAGGAAGTCTGAGCCGGCGGCGCGGCGCAGCAGGCCGGGGGTCTCGGTCGTCATCAGGCCTTGTTCCCGCCGAGCCGGATGCGCGGATCGATCAGCCCGTAGGTCAGGTCGACCAGCAGGTTGATGCCGGCGAAGAACAGCGTGAACAGGAGCACGATCGCCATGGTGACCGGGTAGTCGCGGGCGAAGATCGCCTGGATGGCGAGGCTGCCGAGCCCGGGGATGTTGAAGATCGTCTCCACCACGAAGGTGCCCGAGAGCAGGGCGCCGAGGATGATGCCGACGGTGGTCAGCAGCGGCACCAGGGTGTTCCTGAGCGCGTGGCGCCAGATGATCACCTTCTCGCGCAGGCCCTTGGCGCGGGCGGTGCGGATGTAGTCCGTGCGCAGCACCTCCAGCATGTAGGTGCGGCTGAGCCGGGCGATATAGGCGGCGGCCGGCACGATCAGCAGGGTCACCGGCAGGATCGCCTGCTCGAACGAGCCCCAGCCGGCGACCGGCACCCAGTTGAGCTGCAGGGCGAAGACGTAGACCAGGAAGGTGGCCAGCGCGAAGTTGGGGATCGAGATGCCGGCGACCAGGACCAGGATGATGCCGGTGTCGATCCAGCTGTTCTGCTTGATCGCGGCCAGCGTGCCGAGCAGCAGGCCGAGCGGAAAGGCGACGGCCAGCGCCGACAGGGCGAGGATCGGGCTGATCACCAGGCTGTCGGAGATGACGTCGATCACCGGCATCTGGGCGAAGCGGAAGGACAGCCCGAAATCGCCGTTCAGGATGTTCCAGATATAGTCGAAGAACTGCACCAGCAGGGGACGGTCGAGGCCGTAGGCCGCGCGCAGCCGAGCCTCCAGCGCCTCGTTGCCGGAATGGTCCGACAGCAGCGTCTGGATCGGGTCGCCCGGCACCATCTGGTTGGCGAGAAAGGTCAGGATGATCGCGACGAAGAGGACCGGGATCAGCCCCAGGACTCGCTTTACGACAAAGGTGAACAACGCGGCGGCCTCGCCCAGCCCTTCGACATCGGGTGCTTCGGATACGACTATGCCCGGTCCCGGCCGGCCACCGCTGGAGGGCGGCGGCCGGCCGGTCCGGGGTCGGAACCCCGTGGGGTCAGTTCATCGTCACCGTGTTGAACGGCAGGAAGCGGAAGGGCGTCAGGCGCACGCCCTCAACCCCGTCGGCGACCAGGGCCACCTGCATGCGCACGGTGATCGGGCAGGTGCCGAAATCCTCCAGCAAGATGCGCTCGGCCTCGTTGTAGAGCGCGTAGCGCGCCTCGTTGTCGGCGGTGCCCTGCGCCTCCTCGATCAGCGCGTCGAACTCGTCGTTCTGCCAGCGCGCCCGGTTGTAGGGGCTCGGTCCGTACCAGACCTGCGACAGGAAGTAGAGGGCGTCGGGATAGCCGGCCGACCAGCCCCACGGGAAGAACGGCACCTCGCCCGCGTTCATGCCCTGGATGAAGGTCCCTCGCTCCTGCACGTCGACCTCCACCGGCATGCCCAGCACCTGCTGGAACTGGCTGGCGAAGTAGAGCAGCTCGTTGCGGTTCTGCTCGGTCGAGGTGATGCCGATCGGCGGCAGGCCCTCGCCGCCCGGATAGCCGGCCTCGGCCAGCAGTTCCTGCGCCCGCTCCGGATCGTAGGGCATGACCTCCAGATCCGGGTTGAAGCCGGCGACGCCCGGCGTGACCTGGCCGGCCAGCGGGAAGGCCGCCCCCTCGAACAGGCCGTCGACCATGGCCTGGCGGTCGAAGGCGATGCAGATCGCCTCGCGCACCCGGATGTCCCGGAACGGCTCGTAGAGGTTCTGGTTCATGCCGAGATAGCGGATCTGCGCCGCCGGCACCTGCAGCGAGGCCTCGACCAGTTCGGGCGTCTGCAGGATGCGGCGGATGGCCGCCGGCTCGGCGTAGACGAGGTCCAGCTCGCCGGCCTCGAACATCGACACCATGGTGTCGCCGGACGGCACGATCAGGAACTCCACGCCGTCGATATGCGGCCCCTCGCCCCAATAGTCCGCGTGGGCGGTCAGGGTGACGCGCTGGCCGCGCTCCCAGGTCTCGAAGGCGAACGGGCCGGTGCCGGCCGAGGTCTCCAGGAACCAGTCCTCGCCCAGATCCGCCGTCGCGTCGTCCATGAAGTAGAACGGATAGATCGGGAACAGCACGTCGGGCTGGGTGAAGCGGACTTCCAGCGTGTAGTCGTCCACGACCGTCACGCCTTCCAGCTCGGTCGTCTCGCCGGCGATCACCGCCTCGGCCCCGACGATCGGCGCCAGGTATTCGGCGTTCAGGCCGCCGCGGTTATCCGGGATCAGCAGCTGCTCGAAGGTGTACTTGATGTCGTGGGCGGTGAACTCGTTGCCCAGATGGGTCATCACCCCCTGACGGATGGTGAAGGTGAAGCCGAGATTGTCGTCATGGCCTTCCCAGCTTTCCGCCAGTGCGGGCACCACGTCGCCATCGGCGTTGATGGCGGTGAAGCCCTCATAGACGTTGCCGAGGATGTCGCCGGCGATCAGCTCCGAATAGGTGATCGGATCGATCATCGACGGGTCGGCCGTCACCGCCGTGGTCAGCGTCTGGGCGCCGGCCGAGGCGCTGGTCACCGCGATGGCCGCGGTCATGGCGCCGCCAAGCACCAGCCGGCCGGCGGTCGTCTGAAAGGTCGCTACCGAGGATAGCCTCATACCGCACCCCCACTGTTCTCGCTGATTGTGGAATTGTCGGCCGGCCCCTGCCGGCTGAAAGTATGCAAAATCATGTGTGGGGGCGTTGGCAAGCAAGAAAACCGTTCATATTACGATGGCGCCATCATCCGCATAACTTCTCATCTCATGATAGCAGGCGAACCCCGGCGTTGACTTGAATAATACTGGTCGCGCCGACCGCCCGACAGCAGATGCAAGACCGTCCGTCACGCCCCTTCTGGAATAACGCCGGCGACGGCGGCAATCACGCCAGGCCAACAGCATGAATAGTGCCGTACCCGGCCCAGTGCGCCGCCAGTCAATCCGGCACCGGTCAACAGCCGTCTCTTGTCCGGGCGGGATCGCCCGCCGACCTTCCCTTCCGGCGCCTTCTCTGCATTATGGAAACCAGCAACGCCTCTGCCGGACCGGTCCGCCACCGCCCCGGTTCAACTGCGCGGCCATCGCCGCTAGCATCGCCGACGAACGGACGATTCGCTGACGAGGATGGACGGGGACCCCCGGGCTCGATGACGAGGATTGCCAGGAACCGCCGGCGGCGGGCACGGCTCGCGGGCGCCGGCGCATGACGGCGTCGCCGAACCCCCTGACATCGGCCGGCACGGACAAGCATCGCGTGCTGTCCGAGGTCTTCGGCTTCCAGGCCTTCCGGCCCGGCCAGGAGGCGGTGGTCGACGATTTGCTGGCTGGCCGCTCCACTCTCGCCGTGATGCCGACCGGCGCCGGCAAGTCGCTCTGCTTCCAGGTGCCGGCCCTGGTCAGGGGCGGCCTGACCGTCGTGGTCTCGCCCCTGGTCGCGCTGATGGACAACCAGGTCGAGGCCCTGCGCCTCGCCGGCGTGGCGGCCGCGGCCATCCACTCGGGCCACGACCGGGCCACCAATGTCGCCACCTGGCACGCGGTCAGGGACGGCCGTCTCGGCCTGCTCTACATGTCGCCGGAGCGGCTGATGACGCCGGCGATGCTGAAGGCCATGGCCGCCCTGCCGGTGACCATGTTCGTGGTCGACGAGGCGCACTGCATCTCGCAATGGGGCCACAGCTTCCGGCCCGAATACCGCGCGCTGGCGGAGCTGCGCCAGCACTTCCCCGGGGTCGTGATCGGCGCCTTCACCGCCACCGCCGACGCGGTCACCCGCGAGGACATCGTCGCCCGGCTGTTCGGCGGCGAGGCCGAGGTGCATGTCGCCGGCTTCGACCGGCCGAACATCCGCCTCACCGTCTCCGACAAGGCCGCCGCCAGCCGACAGATCAGCGCCTTCGTGGCCGAGCGGGCCGGCCAGTGCGGCATCGTCTACTGCCTGTCGCGCAAGGGCACCGAGGAGATGGCCGGGATGCTGGCGGAGACCGGCGTCACCGCCATCGCCTACCATGCCGGTCTGACCTCCGAGGAGCGCGCCCGCCGCCTCGACCGCTTCATGACCGAGCCCGGCGTGGTGATGGCGGCGACCATCGCCTTCGGCATGGGCATCGACAAGCCCGACGTGCGCTACGTGCTGCACGCCGACCTGCCGGCCACCATGGAGGCCTACTACCAGGAGATCGGCCGGGCCGGCCGCGACGGCGAGCCGGCGGAGGCCCGGCTCTTCTTCGGCCTCAACGACATCCGCCTGCGCCGCCGCTTCATCGAGCTGAGCGAGGCCGACGAGGCGGTCAAGCGGGTGGAGGCGCGCCGCCTCGACGCGCTGATCGCCTATTGCGAGGCGGTGGAGTGCCGCCGCGTCGCCCTGCTCTCCTATTTCGGCGAGGCCGCCGGCCCCTGCGGCAATTGCGACATCTGCCGCGATCCGCCGACGCTGGTGGACGGCACCGAGGCCGCCCAGAAGGTGCTGTCGACGGTCATCCGCACCGGCGAGCGCTTCGGCGCCGCCCATATCGTCGACTCCCTGACCGGTCGGGAGACCGAGAAGATCCGCGCCGCCGGGCACGACCGGCTCTCCACCTTCGCCATCGGCGGCGAGCATGCCGCCCCGGCATGGCGCGGCATCATCCGCCAGCTCGTCTCCTCCGGCTTCCTGGAGATCGACATCGGCGGCTTTGGCGGCCTGGCGGTCACCCCGCGCGGGCGGCGCCTCCTGAAGGGCGAGGAGACGGCGCGCCTGCGCACCGACCTGCTGCAGCCGGCGCAGGCGAAGCGGCGCCGGGGCACCGCCGCCGTTGCCATCACCGCCGGCAGCGACGACGACCGGCTGCTGCAGGCCCTGAAGGAAAGGCGGCTGGAACTGGCCCGGGCCCAGGGCGTGCCGGCCTATGTGGTGTTCGCCGACGCCACATTGATCGCCATGGCCCGTGCCCGCCCGCAGAGCCGCGAGGCCTTCGCCACGCTGCACGGCGTCGGCCAGGCCAAGCTCGACCGGTTCGCCGAGCCCTTCCTGGAGACCATCGCCCGGCACCTGGACGGCGCCTGAGGCACCCGCCGCGCGCGCCGGAAATTTTTCGTCCGACTGCAGCTTTTTCGCATCCAACCGGCCGCCTCCCGGCGAATAAGGGTTGATCGGCCGGCAGCGGCGCATCCCACCCCCGGGATCCTGTCCACCCCGTCCAGCCGGCGGATCGAGAGTGGCGTTTCAATCCTCCGTACGTGTGACGCCCACACATCGCGGCGGCCCCCTGCCCCCACAGGGGGCCGCTTCGCGTTCCGGGGCATGTGGCCGGCGGCTGGTCATCACCGCGCCGAGCGCGGATCATGGACAGGATTCACACGGTTCGATGGAACCGAATCCGGTTCCATCATACCGTGATCCTGTCTAGCGGTCAGACTGCGGCGATCCCGGCCGGCAGGCGCCGGCTCCGCGGTGGCGACGAGGATTTCCGACAACCATGCAGCGACCCCCCGCCATCGAGGCGCTGAACTGTCCGCACCGGATCGTGGCGCCGGCCGGCGATATCCGGCTCGGCCTGCTGGGCGACACCTATTTCGGCGAGCTCTATGCCGAGCGGGCGCGCGCGATCGGCCGCCCCCATCCCCTGCATGACGGGAACTACGAGGGCTCGATCGACACCTTCGCCAGCTTCCTGGGTGGCAACCACGTCAACCTGGCCAATCTCGAGACGCCCCTCACCCGGCTGACCGTCTCGCCCCATGCGGGATCGCGCGAATGGCTGCACGGGCCGAGCCGGGACCGACCCTGGCGGCCCTGGCGCGGGCGTCGATCGGCGCGGTGACCCTTGGCAACAACCACGTCTTCGACGACGGCCCCGAGGGCATCGCGGAGACGCTCGACCATCTGGACGCCAGCCCCGTGACCGCCATCGGCGCCGGCCGCTCGGCGGTGGACGCGGCCCGGCCGCTGCTGGTCTCCGCCGCCAGCGATCCGGAGGGCGGCATCCTGCTCATCGCCGGCTTCGCCTGGCGCCGCAGCATGGCGGAGCGGTTTCAGGCATATGCCCATGCGGACCGCGCCGGCTGCAATCCCGTCGACGCCGGCACCGTCGCCGCCATCGGCGCGGCGCGCGCCCGCTGGCCGCGCCGCCTGATCGTCGTCGTGCCGCACTGGCAGCGCGACTACCGGTGGGCCTCGCCGCGACAGCGCACCTTCGCCGCCGAGTCGTTGGCGGCGGGTGCCGACCTGGTGATCGGGCACGGCGCCCACATGCTGCAGCAGGTCGAACGCTTTCCCGCCACGCCAACGGGCGGCCTCGCCGTGCACGGGCTGGGCAACTTCATCTTCAACGCGCCCGGCCGCTACGCCCGGTACAAGGTGCCGCCGATCAGCGCGGTCGCCCGGCTGGCCCTTACCGGCGCCGGCGCCACGCTGCGCCTCTACCCCTTCATCTCCGACAACCGCCTGACCGGTTACCGGCCCCGCTTCCTCACCAGCCGCGAAGCCGCCGGCCTGGCCGACCAGATGCGCCAGGTCGGCTTCCTGCCGGCGGACGCGGTGCTGGCGGACGAGGGGATCGCGCCGCATTTCGCCTTCGCCCTGCCCCACGCTGCAGCCGATCCCCCCAGCGCCGGCTCGCGGCGAGTGCAGTGACGGGGGTCACTGCGCAACCGACGCGGGTTTTCGCAATCAGATCGGCATCCGGGGGTCATCCAGCCGCCGTCACCATCCTTGCGGGACCGTCCCGCCTCCGAAGGAGAAGCCATGCCTCGCTCGATATCGCTGCTGCTCGCCGTCCTCTGCCTCGTGGCCCTGCCGACGGCCGGGCCGGCCCAGGAACCCGGCAAGGGAGAGGCCGGCACCGGCGAGGTGGGCGACCGTCAGCTCACCGCCTGCGCCGCCGGTATCGACTGCGCCGGCCTCGCCCTCTCGCCCGCCGAGGCGCGCGAGATGCTGAACTTCGCCAGCGAGGCCGAGGCGCTTTCCGCCCACCAGACCATCTATGGCGAGGCCGGGGACGAGATGGTCTTCACCGAGGACGACGTCGCCGGACCGGGCGACCGGGAGCTGACCGCCTGCGCGGCCGGGATCGGCTGCGACGGCCTCGCCGTCTCCCCGGACGAGGCGCGCGAGATGCTGAACTTCGCCAGCGAGGCCGAGGCGCTCTCCGCCCACCAGACCATCTATGGCGAGAGCGGCGAGGAGATGGAATTCGGCGAGGAGGAGGTCGCGGCCGAGGCCCTGGCCGCCTGCGCCGCCGGCATCGACTGCAGCGGACTCGCCGTCTCCCCGGCCGAGGCGCGCGAGCTGCTGGACCACGCCAGCCAGGAAGACGCGCGGGCCGCCTACGAGGCCGCCTATGGCCCAGATGCGAGCCCGGCGGAAAACCCGGCGGGAAATCCGGCGGAAAACCCGGGGGCGGACACGGTGGAGGGCGGCACGGGCAGCCTGGCGGGAGACGAGACGGGGGCCCCGCCGGAGGGCGGCACGCTCCCCGGCGGCGGCGTGGCCTTCACCGAGGAGGAGGCGATGGCCGGCGGCCCGTGGACGCAGGCCCTGTTCGACCGCGTGCGCGCCCAGCCGGGTCATCGCGAGCAGCCCTGCCGCGAGACCGGGCTCTACACCGCGCCCGACTTCATGGGCATGGCCGGCTGGGGCGTCGCGATCTGCACCGGCGGCGAGAACGGCGCCCCGGCCGATTGCGGCCAGGCCGCGGCCAATGCCTTCTGTCTCACCCAGGGCCATCTCCGGGCCAGTTGCTTCGGCCTCGGCATGGCGCCGCAGGCGCTCAATGTCGGCATCCAGTGCCTCGGCGGCTGCCCGGTCTTCGACTTCATCGTCTGCTAGTGCGGATCATACCTTGACGGAATCGCGTGAGCGCTTCCGTCAAGGTATGTGAGTCCGCACTAATAGATTGATAATAGTCAGGATTCACACGGCTCAACGGAGCCGAGGCCGGCTCCGTCAAGCCGTGATCCTGTCTTGCCTGCGAAAGACAGCGCTGGCGGCGAACCCGGTTTCACGGTCGCCCGTTGGCCACTATCCTGGGCGCATCGATCCAGGTGAGGCCGCTGGCTCGCCCCGGGTTCTCGGGCGAGGACCGCGCCTGGCGAGCCTGCTCCAGGTCCGGGCGACATCGCGGCTTCGTCGGCGACCCGGCCTTCGGACCAGACAACGACAAGGGGGTGGCGCACGATGCTGAAGACGATGACGGCGCTCACCACGGCGGTCGCGACGCTGGCGACCCCGGCCGCCTTCGCCCAGGACACCCTGGTGGTGGCGGGCTTTGGCTGGTCCTTCGAGACCCTGATGCGCGAGGAGGTGATCCCCGGCTTCGAGGCGGCCCACGGCGTCACCATCCGCTATCTAGCCGGCGACGCGGCGATGAACCTGGAGCGCCTCGCGGCGGATGACGCCGACCAGGGACCGGACGTGGTGATCCTCGATACCGGCCCGATGCACCAGGCCGACGCGCTGGGCTTGTGCGCGCCGTTGCGGGACGCGGCGATCTACCAGGACCTCCACGACATCGCCCGGCTGGGGCCGAACGCCGTCGGCCTCGGCCTCTTCGCCGCCGGCATCGCCTACGACGCCGAGCGCTTCGCGCGGGAAGGCTGGGACCCGCCGTCGAGCTGGGCGGACCTGACCGACCCCCGCTTCGCAGGCCTCCTGGCGGTGCCATCGATTTCCAACACCTACGGACTTGCCACGCTGGTCATGATGGCCCGGCTGCGCGGCGGCGGGGAGGGCGACATCGATCCCGGCTTCGCCGCCATGGCCGACGAGGTCGGCCCCAATGTGCGGGTGTTCGAGCCGTCCTCAGCCCGGGTGTCGGCGCTGTTCCGGTCGGGCGGCATCGCGCTCGCCGTCTGGGGTTCGGGCCGCGCCCGGTCGCTGGCCGAAAGCGGCTTTCCGGTGGCCTTCGCCTATCCCGAGGAAGGCGCGGTCGCCCTGATGCTGGCCGGCTGCCCGGTGGCGGGCGGCGACCGCCCGGACGAAGCCAACGCCTTCATCGAGTACCTGCTCCAGCCGGAGGTCCAGGCGCGGCTGGCCGAGGCCGAAGACCTCGGCCCGGTGAACGCCAGCGTGGCGCTGACCGAGGCTGAGGCCGCCCTCCTGCCCTATGGGCCGGAGCGCATCGCCGGCCTCGTCGCGCTGTACTGGGACACCATCAACCAGCTGCGGCAGGAATGGGCCAGCCGCTGGGCACGGGAGGTCGAGCGCTAGGGCGATTTCCGACCAGATGGGATCATCTGGTCGGAAAGAGTCGCCCGCTCTTTCAATATTCTAGAGCATCTCGTCTGCGCCCGTTCGGGCGCAGGATGCTCTAGACGGGATCAGGACTTGACGGAAGCGCTCCGGCGCTCCCGTCAAGGTATGATCGGCTCCAGCCTACTGCCCCTGCCCCAGCGAGAAGCCGGGCTCGCCGTCGAAGGTATAGAGCTGCTCGGTCTTCACGAAGTCGACGCCCGCTTGAGCCAGCCGGCGCAGCAATTCGACCACCGTGGCGCGGTTCGGCTGCTTACCCTCCCGGGCCAGGAAGCGGCAGCGCCAGTGGTCGGTGCAGAAGGTCTCCGGCATGCCGCCCGGCCAGACCTTGACCCCGCGGTTGGAGATCATGGCGAGTTCCAGCACGCCGTCCTCGCCGGCCTTGACCGCCGCCGCGACCGCGTCCGGCGTCCCGGTCGAGGCGACGAAGACGTCGACGCCGACCAGCGCCCGCACCGCCTCGACGCGCGGCGGCGCCCCGGGCACCGCGAAGGGCTTGCCGCCGCTGCCGTAGCTGACCGGCGCCAGGGTGCGCGGTTCCTCGCCCAGCCGCGCGATCACCGCGTCGGCGAAGGCGGCGGTGCCGATCCGGGCGGTGGAGACGCCCTCGGCGTGGATGTCGTAGGTGTGGATGCCGTCCTCGATGGTCTTCAGCCAGGCGTTGTGCGCCCGCGCCGCCGCCTCGGCCTGGCCCAGATGGACCAGCATCTGCACCCCGGCCAGCAGCAGGCCCGACGGGTTGGCCACGTCCTGGCCGGCGCGCCTGGGGGCGGAGCCGTGGATCGCCTCGAACATGGCGCCATGCTCGCCGATATTGGCCGAGGGCGCCAGGCCGACGGAGCCGGCGATCTGCGCCGCCACGTCGCTCAAGACGTCGCCGTAGAGATTGGGCATCACCACCACGTCGAACAGTTCCGGCGTGTCGGCCAGCTTGGCCGCGCCGATGTCGACGATCCAGTGCTCCTGCTCCAGTTCCGGATAGTCGCGGCCGACCTCGTCGAAGACCTTGTGGAACAGGCCGTCGGTCAGCTTCATGATGTTGTCCTTGGTGAAGCAGGTGACCTTCTTGCGGCCGTGCGCGCGGGCATACTCGAAGGCGTAGCGCACGATCTTCTCGCAGCCGGGCCTGGAGATCAGCTTCAGGCACTGGTAGACGTCCTGGGTCTGCCGGTGCTCGATGCCGGCATAGAGGTCCTCCTCGTTCTCGCGCACGATGACCACGTCCATCTTCGGATGCTTGGTCGCCACGAAGGGGTGGTAGCTGGCGCAGGGCCGGATGTTGGCATAGAGGCCGAGCGACTTGCGCACGGTGACGTTGAGGCTCTTGAAGCCGCCACCCTGCGGCGTGGTGATCGGCGCCTTGTAGAACACCTTGGTGCGGCGCAGGCTCTCCCAGGCCTCCGGGGCGATGCCGGCGGTGTTGCCGGCGAGGTAGACGCGCTCGCCGATGTCGATCGGCTCGATGGCGAAGCGGCCGCCGGCGGCCAGCAGGATCTTCAGGCTGGCGCTCATGATCTCCGGGCCGATGCCGTCCCCGAAGGCGACGGTCACGGCCGGCGTGTCGGGGGTGGCCTCGGAGGCGAGCCAGGGCTCGATCTCGGGGGGCAGGGACTGCAGGGTCATCGGATGGCTCCGTCTCTGGCGTGATCGATCGAGGCGTGGTCGATCGGGGCGTGGTCGATTCAAGTGTGATCGGTGCGCGCGACCATGCCGAACGCCCGCCCATTGCTGAAATTGATCTTTCAAAGAGCAATGATTGAAGATATCAATCATCGCCATGACCCCGATCACCAACGTCCCGCCGGAGCTGCTGCGCGCCTTCGTCACCGTCGTCGACAGCGGCGGCTTCTCCGCCGCGGCGGAGCGCCTGATGCGCGGCCAGTCGGCCATCTCGCTGCAGATCAAGCGGCTGGAGGAGCGGCTCGGCCGGCGCCTGCTGGAGCGCAATCCCCGGCACCTCGCCCTGACCGTGGAGGGCGAGACCATCCTCGACCACGCGCGCCGCATCCTGCGCCTGAACGACGAGCTGGTCGCCCGGGTGCGCGAGCCGGAGCTGGCCGGTCTGGTGCGTTTCGGCGCGCCGGAGGACTTCGCCACCAGCCACCTGCCAAACGTGCTGGCCCGCTTCACCGCCAGCCATCCGCGGGTGGCTCTGGAGGTGACCTGCGAGCTTACCCTCAACCTGCTCGACCGCTTCCAGGCCGGCGAGCTCGACGTGGCGCTGGTCAAGCGCATGCCCACGGAGGTGACGGCGGAGCTGCCGGGCGGCCTCAGCGTCTGGCGCGAGCCGCTGGTCTGGGCGGCGCGCGATCCCGACATCGCCCGCGCCGGCCCGGCCCTGCCGCTGGTCGCCTCGCCGCGCCCTTGCGTCTACCGCAAGCGGGCGACCGAGGCGCTGGACACCATCGGCCGGCCCTGGCGCATCGCCTATACCTGCGGCTCGCTGGCCGGCTCGCTCGCCGCGGTGCGCGCCGGCATCGGCCTCACCGTGCTGCCCAAGGAGATGGTGCCGGGCGACGTGCTGCTGCTGAGCGAGGCGGAATGCGATCTGCCGCCACTGGCCGACACCGAGATCGCCCTCATCGAGGCCGCCGACCTCTCCCCCCCGGCCGCCCGCCTGCGCGACACCATCATCCGCGAGCTCGAGCACCGCACGGCGGTGTAGCGACCGGACAGGGCACCGGCCTCCGCCGCCTGATCATTCCACCGCGCCCGCTGCGACGGCCTTGACCGGAGGGGCGAACCGGCCGGACATAGCGGTAGCGAGCTGGCGGGCCGGACCGGCTCGCGGGAGCGTGTGCTGGATGGTGGAGGCGCAATGAGACTGGCGGTGATCGGACGTGGCCTGATCGGTGCGGCGGCGGCGCGCCATCTCGCTCTCCTGGGCCACGAGGTGGCGCTGATCGGCCCCGACGAGCCGGCGGACCCGGGCCGCCATGACGGCGTTTTCGGCAGCCATTACGACGAGGGGCGCATCACCCGGGTGCTCGAGACACACCCCTTCTGGCGCCGGGCCAATGCCGCGTCGATCGCGCGCTATGCCGACATCGCCGCGGAGAGCGGCGTGGACTTCTACCATGAGGCCGGCGCGTTGCATCTCGGCCCCGACGATGGCGGGGAGGTCGCCGAGCTTGCCGCCATCGCCGCGGCGGAAGGCATCGCCTGCGAGACCATGGACTCGGACGGACTCCGGGCGCGCTTCCCCTTTCTCGGCATCCGGCCCGGCATGCGCGGATGCTTCGAGCCGCGGAACGCCGGCCATATCAGCCCGCGCCGGCTGGTCCGGGCGCAGACCACCGCGGCGCGGCGCGCCGGCGCCAGGGTCGTCGCCGAAGCGGCGGTGGCGATCTCGGAAAGCGGGTCCGGCGTGACCATCCGCACGCGATCGGGCGATGTCGAGGCCGAGCGCGCGCTGGTCGCGGCGGGCGGCCACACGCCGTCGCTGCTCGGCCGGGTAGGGGGCCGGGCCGAAGGCGGGTCGGCGGCCCGGGCGCTGGGTCTGACGGTCTACGCCCGCACGGTGGCGCTTTTCCGGCTCGGCCCGGCGGAGGCGGCGCGCCTCTCCGGCATGCCGTCGATGCGCTGCTTCGGGCCGCCGGGCGACGCCCCCTACATCCTGCCGCCGATCGTCTATCCCGACGGCAGGCACTGGCTGAAGCTGGGCGGCGACCCGGTCGACCGGACGCTCGATGGCGAGGCGGCGATCGGCGACTGGTTCCGCTCCGGCGGCTCGGTCCCGGTCGCCGACGCTCTGGAGCGTCAGATCCGCGAACGCCTGCCCGGCCTCGCCGTCGAGGAGCGCCGCGTGATGCCCTGCATGACCACCTTCAGCCGAACCGGCCTGCCGGTGATCGGACCACTCTCCCAGCGCCTCGCCATCGCCACCGGCGGCTGCGGCAAGGCCGCGAAATGCTCCGACGAGCTCGGCCGCCTCGCCGCCCTCGCCCTGCTCGGCGAGGTACAGGCCGAACTGGCACCGTGATGGGGTGGGGCGAATTCAGTAGTAACGGATGAGATGGTCGAATGGCGCGCCCGGGAAGATTCGAACTCCCAACCTTCTGATCCGTAGTCAGATGCTCTATCCAATTGAGCTACGGGCGCGCTGGTTCGGGGACGGGTGGCGTCGGCGCAGGGGCCGGCGGCGGGTGCGGCTCCCGGATGGCGGGATGGCGCGGGATGTCGCCCGAAGCGGCGTGGGAGATAGCAGATGCCCCCGGCGCGATCAAGAGGGCGGCGCCGGCCGGGCGGTGCATGGCTGGCGCGCATGGCCGGTGACCGGGACGGGACGGGTTTGCCCACGAGACGCGCATCGGGCCGGGCGGGGCCAGACCAGGTGGGGCGGGGCCGGGTCGGCAGGCGGGCAGTCGCCTGGAAGCGCGAGCGCGCGGGAGGCTGGCTGGTCGACCGGGTTCATGGCCACGCCGCGCACCGAGTCGGCTGCAATCGCGAGCGCGCGGGGGGTGCAGGCTGTCGAATCGGTGGGGGCAGCCCGTCCAATGATCGGCGTGTGGCGGGCGCGGCGGGCCGGGATCGGTACGCGGCAGGCCGTCCGGCGCCCGGAAATGCGCGACCGCGCACGCAAAAAGCGGTGATCGGCACCGATTAGCGCCTTGTTCTCAACCATTCGCGTAAGTAGTATCCGCGCACGGGGCCGACTCGCAATTCAAGGCCCCTTGCAGCAAGGCTCCGGATTCGCCACAACCGGGACGCCACAACCGGGACGCCACAACCGGGACGACGCGGCCGGTACCGCCGCGACGGCATCGGGGCGGGCGATCGGACCCCCGCCAAGCCGGACCCATCGGGTGCCGGGGAGGATCACCGGCAGGCCCGACACGTCGCCACAGGCGTCGACGGGTCTTTCCGGGTGGACGTGGTCCGGCGCGGTCAGGCGCCGGCTCGGGCATCCGGCTGGTATCCGGGGCGTGGGTCGGCCGGTGCCCGGACGGGGTTCGGGCGGGCTTGGTCCGGTGTCCGGAGAGGCTTGGTCCGATGTCCGGACGGGCTGGGCCGGGTCGGGCTGATGCCCGGACAGGATCCGGACGGGCTCGGCTGGTGCCCGGACCGCTCCGGGCCGGGTCAGGCTGATGCCCGGACGGGCTCGGCCGGTATCCCGACGGGGTTCGGCCGGGTTGGGCTGATTTCCGGGCGGGACCGGAAGGGGCTCGGCCGGTGTCCGGACGGGGTTCGGCCGGGTCAGGCTGGTGTCCGGACGGGTCCAGACCGGTGGTCGTGCGGGCGGAGAAGTGACGAGGGACAACGGCAGGCAGCGCCCATGAAAAAGACAATCACGCGCATCGCCCTGGTCGGCACCCTGGCCGCGCTCCTGGCGGGCTGCCAGACGCCGGGGCCGGCGAGCGGATCGGCCGGCGCGGCGACCGGTTCAGGCTCCGGTACGGGCACGGCGGATATCCTGCCCTCGACCTCGGCCCTGCCGCAGACCGCCTCCGAACTCGGGTTCGCGGAGGATTTCCGCACCGGCGGCAACTCCCTGGGCGGCAATACCGGCACCGTGATCGGCTCGCGAATCCAGCAGCTGCAGTCGGAGGTGGCGGCCCTGCAGAACCAGGTCGCCGCCCGCATCGACACGCTGCAGCAGGCGCGCCTGTCCAACCAGGCCTCGGCCAGCACCTATTTCGCCAATGTCGCCCAGATCGACCGGCGGCTGCAGAACGGCACCACGCCGGGCAATCCCATCCTGGTGCAGCAATGGGGCGAGGCGGCCGGCGCGCTCGACCGCATGAGCGCCGAGGTCAATCGGCTCAACACGCTGACCGGCCAGGTGGTCTCCGACAACGCCGTCGGCGACTTCCTGCTCGATTCGGTGCGCGGCACCTACCGCCTGCCCGGCGGCATCGAGGAGGATCACCGCCAGCTCGGCATCCTGGAGGACGAGATCGACCGCACCCTGGTGGTGGTCGAGAGGCTGCTCGACGAGCTGACCGACGAGATCACCCTGCAGTCGACCACGGTGAGCGCGGAACGCTCCAACCTGACGGCCCTGCAGGTGGCCATCGCCAATGGCGAACCCTATGGCGCCAGCCTGATCAACCGGGCCTATCCGACGGCCGCCGGCGCCGGTTTCGGCGCCGCCGCCTCGGTCGCCGCGGCGCCGGCGCTGAACGTGCCCAACACCGACCCGCTGATCGTCGTGCGCTTCTCCGGCCAGCAGGACGTCGACTACGAGCAGATCGTCTACGAGGCGGTCGCCCAGGCGCTGGAGCGCCGGCCGGAGGCGACCTTCTCGATCATCGCCGTCAGCCCGACCAGCGGCACGCCGCAGAACACGGCCATCGCCGCCAACGATGCCCGAGAGGGCGCGGACGAGATCCTGCGCCACCTGGTCAGGCTCGGCCTGCCGTCGAGCCGGATCAGCCTGGGCCAGACCCAGCTGGCCAGCGCCGCCGGCAGCGAGGTCCGGGTCTACGTCCGCTGAGGCGCGGCGGCCTGACGCCGCCAGGTCCCGGCCCCGCCGAGACCAGCCGAGGCTGGACGGGGACGAGACGGACGGGGATGCTGCGGACAGGCACGCGTCGGACAGGCACGCGTCGGACAGGCACGACCCGAGCACCCATCCGTCCGGCCACGCCCCGGCACGTGGAGACCGGTCCTCACGCCTCGTGGCGAACCGCGCGGCCGCGGGCGCCAATCCGCCGACCGCGAGGATGATCCGCCGCGCCGGCGCCGACGGTGTTTAACCGCGGCCGGGGAGCGACCGGGGAGCGACCGGGGGCGACCGGGGGGCGCGACCTTCCGCCTGCAGGCCCGGGCCCGACGACTCCACCGCCATCAAAAGGGACGATCCGCAACGCCCGGTCCCGCGTATATTATGAGAAAGCGGGGAACGATCGATCCTGACCGACCGTTCCAAAGATAACGATAACAGGGGAGCATCGGTCATGATCCGTCGCATCTACGCCTTCCGGCGTGACCTCATCACCTCGGTTCTCGCCATTCTCGCGCTCGCCATCGGCATCGCCGTGGGCAGTACCGGCCGCCTGGACATCGTGCGGGGCGCCGTCGCCCAGGAGGCGGCACCGGGCCAGGCCCAGGGCGCCATCATCGCCACCATCGAGAGCCAGATCGACGCCTTCCGGCGCGACGACGCGGCGGGCGCCTTCACGCACGCCTCGCCCAACATCCAGCGCATCTTCCCGACGCCGGACATCTTCATGGACATGGTGCGACAGGGCTACCAGGCGGTCTACCGTCCGCGCGCGGTCACCTTCCTCGACCTGGTGCCGGAGGGCGGGCGCTGGGTGCAGCGGGTGCTGTTCGTCGGACCGGACGGCGTGCCCGTGGTGGCCAGCTATTTCATGATCCAGGATGCCAGCGGGCGCTGGCTGATCGACGGCGTGATCTTCGAGGAAGGCAGCGGCCTGGCCGCCTGATCTGCCGCCGGCGGCTTGGCCCCGCCCCTCGAAGGGCTTGGATGGCCGAACGCCCTCGTCTAAGACTTCCCGGCGCGGTTCCTCGAGGATCGCGGGCGACAGACGAGGGGGTCAGCAGTGGTCGAGGGCGGTTCGTTCAACAAGAATTTCCCGGTCTCCTGGGAAGAGCTCCACCGCCACGCCAAGGCCCTGTCCTGGCGCCTGGCGGAGATGCGCAACTGGGAGGGCATCATCGCCATCACCCGCGGCGGCCTGGTGCCGGCGGCGATCGTGGCGCGCGAGCTCGAGATCCGCCTGATCGACACGGTCTGCATCTCCTCCTACGACCACCAGAACCAGCGCGAGGCCCGTATCCTGAAGCGACCGGCGCAGACCGCCGACGGCGACGGCTGGCTGGTGGTCGACGACCTGGTGGACACCGGCAAGACGATCCGCATCGTCCGCGAGATGATGCCAAAGGCGCATGTCGCCACGGTCTACGCCAAGCCGGCCGGCCGGCCGCTGGTCGACACCTTCATCACCGAGGTCAGCCAGGACACCTGGATCTTCTTCCCCTGGGACATCGAGCCGCAATACGTGCAGCCGGTGATCTCCCTGCGGTCCAAGGGCTGATCGGGGGGCGCCGGCGGCCTCGCGGTCCCGCGCGGCGGAGGTCAGGGCATGGCCCGGCGCTGGCGCCCGTCGATCGCCCAGGTGCTGTTCGCCGCCATCCTGGCCGTCAGCGCCGCCACGGTCGGCGCGGTCACGCTCTACTGGCGCCACACCGCCCATGACGAGGCGCTGGTCGCGGCGCGGCAGTCCCTGGCGGCGGCGGCCGAGAACGTCCGACTCCAGGCCGACGCGCTGGTCGATCCGGTGGTCACCATGGTCGGACTGCTGCCCCATTGGGCCGGCGACGACATCGCCCCGGGGCCGAACGGGCACGCGCTCCGCGACCGGTTTCTCGCGGTGCTGCGCGACCTGCCGCAGGTCAGCGACATCTTCATTGGATTCGACGGTGGGGACTACTACCGGCTGACGGCGCTGCATGGGCATCCCGCCGTCCGGGCGGCAGAGTCCGATGCGGCGGCCGAGGCAGAGGTCGCGCCTGAGGGGGCCGCCTATCTGGAGCGCGTGATCCTGCGCGACGGCCGTGCCCAGCCCCTGGGCATCGACCGCTATCTCGACGCCGACGGTACCAGCCTGCGCGCCCGTCAGCTGTCGGACACCGCCTACGATCCGCGCACCCGGCCCTGGTATGCCGGAGCGCTCGCCGGCGATCACGTCTACCGCTCGCCGATCCGGCCGGTGGCCGGCAGCGCCGATCCCGGCGTCTCCTTCGCGCATGCCTTCGCCGGCGGCGTGCTCGGCGTCGACATCACGCTCGACGATTTCGGACATTTCCTCGACAGCCTGCCCCAGGCCCGCACGGGCGTGGTGGCGCTGCTGGACCGCGAGGCGGGGCTCCTCGCCCGTTCCGCCACCGGGCTGTCGGCCGCGCTGCTTGGTGACGACGCGGTCGCCAGGCTGGCCGACGGTCTTCCGGCAGGCACGGACGGCGCGACATGGGAGGTCGTCCTCGACGACACGGCGTGGCTTGCCCACGGGGCGCTGATCGCCTTCGGCGACGAGAGCGGCGAGATCCTGCTCATCGCCCTGCCCCGCGCCGTGCTGACCGCCGAGATCGAGCGGATGACGCGGGAGGCGGTGCTGGTCACGCTGCTGATCCTGCTCGCGGCGACGCCGCTGCTGTGGCTGGTGGCGCGCAGCCTGTCGCGCCCGCTCAAGCGCCTGGCGGTCAGCGCCGACGCCATCCGCCGGTTCGAGCTCGATGGCGCGGCCGGGTCGACCTCGCGCATCGCCGAGGTCGAGCGGCTGGAACAGGCCATGGCGGACATGCGCGGCAGCCTGCGCACCTTCGCCGTCTACGTGCCCAAGACCCTGGTGAAACAGCTGCTGGAGGAGGCGAGCACCCCGCGCCTGGGCGGCACCAGGCGCGACATCACCGTGCTGTTCATGGACATCGAGAACTTCACCGCCATGTCGGCCGATCTCGAGCCCGAGGAGGTGATGCGGCGCATGTCCCGCTACTTCGAGGTGGTGACGGCGATCCTGCTGGCCCATGACGCGACCATCGACAAGTATATCGGCGATGCCGTCATGGCCTTCTGGAACGCCCCGGCCGACACCGCGGAGCACACGCGCAAGGCCTGCGCGGCCGCGCTGGAGATCGCCGAGGCGGCGGAGCGGGAGACCCGGGGCTGGCACCGGCGCGGCCAGCCGCGTCTGCGCACCCGCATCGGCATCCACCGGGGCGAGGCCATCGTCGGCAATGTCGGCTCCTCCGACCGCATGAACTACACGGCACTCGGCGCCACGGTGAACCTGGCGGCCCGTCTGGAGACCCTGAACCGGGACCGCCACACCAATATCCTGGTCAGCCAGGCCGTGGTGGACCGGCTGCGCGGCGACCCGGAGAGCCCGTTCCGCTTCACGCCGGCGGGCGAGACCACGCTGCGCGGTTTCGCCGAGCCGGTCGCCGTCTACGCGCTGGAGCGCCCCGGCTGAGGACCTGGGTCTGGCAGCCGCGCGGCTCACATGCGCTTGGGATCGGGGCCGGGATCGCCGCCGGCGGCCGCGACGCAAAGCCGGGCGCAGTAGTGTGTCCAGCCCTCCCGGTGAGGTTCCACCGCCGGTTCGGGCAGGCCGTCATGCACCAGCCGCACCTTGGTGCCCGGCGGCTCCTCGTCGAGCGTAATGGTGACCCGCGAGGCGCCGGCCGGCACCGGGTCGCCCTCGCCCTCCCAGCCGAACGAGAAGACGATCAGATCGTTCGGCCGCACCTCCTGATAGGTGCCGCGCGCGATGTGCCGGTTGTCGATGTTCACCCGGTAGATGCCGCCCTCGCGCGGGTCGAGCTCGCTGGTGATGCCCATCCACTTCACCATCTTCTCCGGGTCGGTCAGAAAGGCGAACACCGTGGGCTGCGGTGCCTCGATATAGACCTCGTGTTCCAGCTGTCCGGTAGCGTTCATGCGTCCTCTCCCTCATTGTCGTCCGGCCGGCTGGACCGGACTTCCGCCTCGACGGCCGCCTTGAGCCGGTCGAGGCTTGTGCGCCAGAAGGCGTCGAGCTCGCGCCTGAGCACTGCGATGGCGGCGGCGTTGGCGCGATAGAGGCGCCGCGTACCCTCCGGCCTGACATCGGCGAGTCCGGCTTCCAGCAGCACCCGCAGATGCTGGGAGATGGCCGGGCGGCTCACGTCGAAATGGCTGGCGATCTCGCCGGCCGTGCGCTCGCGCGCCAGGATCAGCGAGAGGATCGCCCGCCGCGTCGGGTCGGCCATTGCCTTCAGCGCCGCGTCCATGACCATTATGTATGGTATCTCTTACGTAAGTGTCAACTTAATAAGTCGATGCGCCCGGGCGCGGCGCTAGACTGCCGCCATGGACCGCGAAACCGACATGTCACCGCCGCTGCCGATCGCAGACTGGCCGGCTCTGGCGCGCTGGGCACTGCGCCCGGGTACGCAGTTCGCCGATCCGGCACAGCTGGTTGACGGACTGGTGGCCGCCGTACGGGCCGACGGCATCGGGGTAACGCGGCTGCCGGCCGAGCTGACGCTGACCCTGCGCAGCGCCAACCCCCTCCTGATGACCAGCGAGGTGCGCTGGACCCTGGAGCGGAACCGCGCGGAGGAGCGGCTCTCCCTCGGCCTGGACGACATGATGCCGGGTACGGCCGCCACGCCCCGCCATACGGTGACGCGGCGTATCGCCCTGGCGGACGGCTCGGTGCAGGTATTGCGCCTCGGTTATCCGTTGAAAGATGCCGGTGAAGCATCCCCGGATTCTCTGGCCGATGCCCTGGCAGCCGCCCTGCTTGGGCCGCTGGAGGCGCTGATCGGTCGGCGGGCGCTGGCCACGCTGGCGGAGACCTATCTTGGCCGCCGAAGCGGCCGCAAGGTTCTGCAAGGCGCCATCACCCGGGGCGACCAGGCACGCATCGAGGCGGTGCTCTGGGTCTCGGACCTGCGCGGCTTCACCGACCTCTCAGAACGCCTGCCGGCCGACCGTGTGGTGGCCCTGCTCAACGCCTATTTCGAACGCCAGGCGGCGCCCATCCGGGCCTTCGGCGGCGAGGTGCTGAAGTTCATCGGCGACGGGCTACTGGCCATCTTCCCGATCGACGGCGGCGACGCCGGCGCGGCGATGCGCCAAGCGTTGCGAGCGGCGCGGTCGGCGCTGGGCTCGGTCACCGCGCTGCGCCAGAAGGCGGAGGCGACGGGCGAGCCGGCGCCGGCCATCGGCATCGCACTGCATCTGGGACCGGTCGACTACGGCAATATCGGCGCTCCCGACCGTCTCGACTTCACAGTCATCGGTGCCACCGTCAACCTCGCCAGCCGTCTGGAAGGGCTGTGCAAGCCGCTGGGCGTGCCGCTGATCCTCTCCGCCGAGGCCGCCGCCTTCGCCGGCGAGCCGGTCGCCGCCCTCCCCGAGCAGCGGGTGCCCGGCATCGCCGAGCCGATAAAGGTAATGACACTGCCGGACTTCGCGTCGAAGTCGTAATCGACTACACTCCGCCGACGCCGCGACGACGAAGGCTTCCATCCCGCCCGCGATGCCGATCCATTTCTCTCCCGCCGAGCTGCAGTCGAGACGCGCGCGCGCCCAGGCGGCGATGGCCGAGGCCGGTCTCGACGCCCTGCTGATCTTCCGGCAGGAGAGCATGTACTACCTGACCGGCTACGACACCTTCGGCTACGTCTATTTCCAGTGCCTGGTGCTGACCGCCGATGGCGGCATGACGCTGCTGACCCGGGCGCCGGACCGGCGGCAGGCGGCCTTCACCAGCGTCATCGAGGACATCCGCGTCTGGGTCGACGCCGATGGGGCCGACCCGATCACCGGCGACCTGCGCGCCATCCTCAGCGAGCACGGGCTGGCCGGGCTCCGGCTCGGCGTCGAGTGGAACGCCTACGGCCTGACCGCGGCACTCGGCTTCCGCCTGCGCGACTTCCTCGACGGCTTCGCCGGCCACGCCGACGCCTCGGAGCTGGTCAGCCGGCTGCGCCTGGTGAAGAGCGCGGCGGAAATCACCTATCTGGAGCACGCCGCCGCCCTGGCCGACAAGGCCTATGACGCCGCCGTCCAGGCCACCCATGCCGGCGCCTTCGAGGGCGACATCCTGGCCGATCTGCAGGGCGCCGTCTGGCGCGGCGGCGGCGACGATCCGGCCAACGAGCACATCATCGGCTCCGGCCCCGGCGCGCTGATGTGCCGCTATTTCACCGGCCGCCGGCACCTCGACGCCGAGGACCAGCTGACCCTGGAATTCGCCGGCACCTACCGGCACTACCATGCCTGCCTGATGCGCACGATCCGGATCGGCAAGCCGCCGGCCCGCCAGATCGCCATGCACGACGCCGCGGTCGAGGCGCTGGAGGCGGCCAAGGCCGCCCTGCTGCCCGGCCGGCCGATCGGCGAGGTGTTCGACGCCCATGCCCGCGTGCTGGACGGGGCCGGCTTGGCGGCGCATCGGCTGAACGCCTGCGGCTATTCCATGGGGGCGGTCTTCGCGCCCAACTGGATGGACTGGCCGATGTTCTATCATGGCAATCCCGTGCTGGCGGCGCCGGGCCAGGTCTATTTCATCCACATCATCGTCTTCGACAGCGATGCTGGCCTGGCGGCGACCAGCGGCCAGACAGTGGCGGTGACCGAGCGCGGCTGCCGGCCGCTGACCCATGCGCCGCTGCACTTCGTCGTGAAGTAGCGCCATGCCGGCCGGGTCGAGCGAAACGGCGCGGCCGCTGGCCGTCATCACCGGGGCGACAAGCGGCATCGGCGCCGGCTTCGCGCGGATCGCCGCCGATGCGGGATACGACCTGTTCCTGACCGGTCTGGAGCGCGCCCCCAACAGTCTGCCGGTGGCAGGGGCGGACCAGGCGATCGCCTATGTGGCGGCCGACCTCGCCCGGCCCGACGACCTGTCGCGGCTGATCGGCCGGCTCGACGACGCCGCCACGCCCGACCTGCTGGTGAACTGCGCCGGCATCGGCTGGTGCGGCCGCTATGACGAGCAGGACCCGGCCGCCATCGAGCGGCTGATCGCCCTCAACATCGCGGCCACCTGCCAGCTGACCCGCGCGGTCCTGCCGCGCATGCTGGCGCGCGGCCGCGGCACGATCCTCAACGTCGCCTCCATCGCCGCCGCCCAGCCCAACCCGATGATGTCTCTCTACGGCGCCACCAAGGCCTTCGTCCTGTCCTTCACCCGGGCCCTGCAGGCCGAGGTCAGGCGCAGCGGCGTCACCGTCTCCGCGCTCTGTCCCGGGCCGGTCGATACGCCCTTCGTCGACCAGGCCGGTGGCCGCGACACCGCTCTGTTCGGCGGCCGCGTGCTGGCGCTGATGGAGGCCGACCGGGTGGCGCGGATCGGCTGGCGCGGCATGCAGGCCGGGCGTGCGGTGATCGTGCCGGGCCCGCGCAACCGGCTGGTCATGCTGGCCCGCCGCCTGCTGCCCGTGCGCCTGCGCACCTCGGCCGCCAAGCGGCTGCTGCGCGGCGGTGGCTGATGCGGGGGACGCCGCGGAGACCGGTAGGGTGATGGTCCGGGCCACCCCGGTGCTCCTTCCCCTGCTCGCCGCCTGCAGCCTGGGCAGCGACAACCTGCCCCTGGCGGCGCTGCCGGAGTCCGGCGCGCCGCGCTACGACCTCGCCGGCCAGGCCCAGACCCGCGGCCTGGGCGATGTCTTCGTGGCGGTGCTGCTGTCCGGTGGCGGGCTGCGCTCGGCCGCCATGGGGCTGGGCGCGCTGGAGGGCCTGGCCGCGCACCCGCTGCCCGGCGGCGGCGACCTGCTGGACGAGGTCGACCTGATCGTCGCCACCTCCGGCGGCGCGGTGCCGGCGATCGTCCACGCCGCCTTCGGGCGTGAGGCGCTGTTCGCCCTGCCGGAGACGGTCTTCGCCCGCGACACCGACGCCGACCTGCTGCTCGCCAGCTTCACGCCCTTCCACGGCGCGCCGCACCTGCCCGGCCTCGCCGGCACCGGCGAGGCGGTGGTGGCGCTGTGGGAGGAGTGGCTGTTCGCCGGCCTGACCTTCGCCGATCTCGACCGCGCGGGCGCGCCGCTGGTCGCCCTGGTGGCCTCGGACTTCGCGCGCGGTGACGTCTTCACCTTCACCCAGAGCCATTTCGACCTAATCTGCTCCGACCTCGCGCCGACCCGGCTGGCGACGGCGCTGACCACCACGACGGCCCTGCCCATCCTGTCGACGCCGATCACGCTCGACATCCACGCGGCGGACTGTCCGCGTCCGGTGCCGGACTGGCTGGCGGCGCTGGTCGGCGAGGCCCACCCGCTGTTCGCCCAGGCCGACATCCGGGGCGCCGCCTATCGCTACGCCAATGCAAGGCTGCCGGTCGCCCGGCTCTACGACGGCGGCATCGCCGACAACCTGGCCGTCCACGCCTTCCGCGACATGCTGGCGTCGACCGGCTCGCCCGAGGCGCTGCTGGCGACCGGGTTGGGTGATATCGAGCGCGGCCTCGTCCTCGTCGTCGACGGCCGCTACTGGCCGGAATCGCCGCTGCTGCAGGCCACCACCCAGGCGATCGCCACCGGCTTCGACATCGTCGCCGGCGCGCCGGTGGAGACCGACCACTACGCCCCCGTCGCCCATGTCGAGGAGACCGTGGCCTGGCTGGAGGACCTGATGACCGAGGCGCGATGCGGCGCCGACCGCGCCGCCTGCCCGGTCGCCGTCGACCTCGTCCGCCTGACGCTTGAGGACCTGCCCGACCCGATCCAGCGCATCACCCTGCGCGAGGTCCCGACCCGCATGACCATCGGCGCCGACACGGCCGAGGCCCTGGCGGTCTATACGCGGGAGGCCGTCGCCGGCGACCCGGCTATCGGCGATCTCGCGGCCATGAGGGCGCACGACAGCGGCCGGGCGTCGCCCAGCCCCGACCTCACCCCACCCGCATCACCCTGAGGCGCGGGTCGAGGACGTCGCGCAGGCCGTCGCCGAGCAGGTTGAGGCCGAGCACGGCGAGGGCGATGGCGATGCCGGGCGCCAGGGCCTGGGTCCAGTCGACCCAGATCATGGTCTGGGCGTCGAGCAGCATCTTGCCCCAGCTCGGCGCCGGCGGCTGGGTGCCGAAGCCGAGATAGCTCAAGGCCGCCTCGGCCAGGATGGCGATGGCGAACTGGATCGTCGCCTGCACGATCAGGGCGGAGGAGATGTTGGGCAGCACGTGGCGCAGCGCCACGTCGAGGCGTGAGCGGCCGAGCGCCAGGGCGGCCTTGGGGAATTCCCGGCCATAGATCTGGGTCGCCGCGCCGCGCGAGACCCGGGCGAAGACGGCGATGTTGAAGATGCCGATGGCGAGGATCGAGTTGACCGCCCCCGGGCCCAAGATGGCGGTGATCATCACGGCGGTGAGGATCGCCGGGAAGGCGAAGGTGAGATCGACGAAGCGGCTCAACCCTTCGTCCACCCAGCCGCCCTTGGCGGCCGCGACGAGGCCGAGCGGCACGCCGAAGACCAGGCCGATGCCGACCGCCACCAGGCCGACGGTGATCGAGTTCATCGCCCCCTGCATGAGGCGGGAGAGGATGTCGCGGCCGAACTGGTCGGTGCCCAGCCAGTGCGCCAGGCTGGGGGCGCTGAACGGCCGGCCGACATTCATGCGGGCGGCGTCATAGGGCGTCCAGAACAGGCTGGTGACGCCGGCCAGGATCAGGATGCCGACCAGAATGGCGCCGAGCATGAAGCTGCGGTGGCCCACCATGCGCCCCAGCATCGCCGGTCAGTCCTTCGGCCGCGGGTCGATGGCGGCGTAGAGCGCGTCGACCAGGAAGTTGACCATGACGACCATGATGGCGATCAGCACCACGATGTTCTTGATGACGATCAGGTCGCGGCCACCGATCGACTGGACCAGAAGGCGGCCGAGGCCCGGCAGGGTGAAGACCTGTTCGATGACGATCGAACCGGCGATGGTGAAGGCGAATTGCAGGCCGATGATGGTGGCGATCGGCACCAGGGCGTTCCTCAGCACATGGCCGAACATCACCTGGCGGCCCGAGAGGCCCTTGGCGCGCGCGGTGCGGACATAGTCCTCGCGCATGGTCTCGAGTACCGCGGAGCGGACTACCCGCGCGAGGATCGCCGCCTCCGTCGTCGCCAGCGCCACCGCCGGCAGGAGCAGCGCCTCCAGGCTGCCCCAGAAGCTCTGGTCCCAGCCGACGAAATTGGTGCTGATCCAGCTGCGGTGCACGGTGAAGGCGATGATCAGCAGGATGCCGATCCAGAAATTGGGGATCGCCATGCCGATCTGGCTGAAGGTCATCACGCCGTAGTCGCCGACCCGGTTGCGCCGGGCCGCGGCGAACATGCCGAGCGGGATGGCGATGGCGGTCGACAGGCCGAGCGAGAGCAGCGCCAGCGGCAGGGTGACGGCGAAGCGCTCGGCGATCAGTCCGGCGACGGGGATCCGGTAGGCGTAGCTCTCGCCGAGGTCGAAGCTGACGATCTGGCCGAGCCAGGCGAGATAGCGCAGCGGCGCCGGCTGGTTCAGGCCGAGCTGCTCGCGCAGCCGCTCCACCGCCGCCGGGTCGGCCTCCACGCCAAGCTGCACCAGCGCCGGGTCGCCCGGGATGATCTCCAGCACCAGGAAGATCACCAGGGAGGCCGCGAGCGCCGTCAGCAGCAGGGTCAAAAAGCGGCGGACGAGGAAGCTCAGCATTGCCGGGCCGCCCCGTCCGCATCAATCGATTGATAATGGACAGGATTAACACGGATTGACGGAGCCGGGGTCGGCTCCGTCAAACCGTGATCCTGTCCAGAACAGGCGCGGCTCACTCTTCCCAGTAGGCGCCGGTCATGTCGTTCGCCTGGATCGGCCGGTTCGCCCAGATGCCGTGCAGGCGGGCGTCGCGGACGCCGAGCTGCGGCAGCTGGAAGAGGAAGATGGTGGCGAGATCCTCGCCGATCATCCGCTGCGCCTGGTGGTTCAGCTCGGTGCGTCGCGCGGGGTCGGTCTCGCCGGCGAGTTCCTCCACCACTGCGTTGAACTCGGGATTGTCGTAGCCGAAATAGTAGTCGTCCGGCCCGCGCGCGTAGATGCCGATATCGTTGGCCTCGGTATGGCTGACAATGGTCAGGTCGTAGTCGTTGGCGCCATAGGCACCCTCCAGCCACTGCGCCCATTCGACCGGGATCAGCTCCGCCTCGATGCCGACCTCGGCCAGATAGGCCTGGATCACCTCGCCGCCGCGCCGCGCATAGGTCGGCGGGGGCAGGATGAAGGTTGTGGAGAAGCCGTCGGGATAGCCGGCCTCCGCCAGCAGCTCGCGCGCCCGCTCCGGGTCGTAGGGGTAGAGGTCGGTGAGGTCGAGATAGTCCGGGTTGTGCGGCGCGAAATGGGTGCCGATCGGGATGCCGTAGCCGAACATCGCCGAATCGACCAGGCCCTGCCGGTCGATGGCATGGGCGATGGCCTGGCGCACCAGCGGGTTGTCGAAGGGCTCGCGCCGCCAGTTGGCGGACATCACCGTCTCGCCCTCGGTGGTGCCGACGACCACCTCGTAGCGGTCGTCCGCCTCGAAAGCGGCCAGGCTCTCCGGCGCGCCGATATTGGTGAAGTAGTGCACGTCCCCGGACAGCACCGCGGCGGTCTGCGCCGCCGGATCGGTGATGTAGCGGAAGGTGACCGTGTCGAAATAGACGCCGTCGGGATCGCGGTAGTGCGGGTTGCGTACCAGCGTCAGGCGGTCGCCCTCGACCCGGTCGCCGACGACATAGGGGCCGGTGCCCATGGGATCGGTGGCGATCTGGTCGATCGACTCCTCGTTCACCACCGCGGCGTCACCGCCGCCGAGATTGAACAGCAGCAGGCCTTCCTGGCGCGACAGATTGAACTGCACGGTGCCAGGGTCAAGCGCCTCGACGCTCTCGATGGCGGCGAACAGGCTGGCCTTGGCGGAGACCGACTCCTCGCCGATCAGCCGCTCGAAGGTGAAGACCACGTCGTCGGCGTCGAATGCCGTGCCGTCGGCGAACATGACCCCGTCGAGCAGGTGGAAGGTGTAGGTCAGACCGTCATCGGAAATGTCCCAGCTCTCCGCGAGACCGGGGATCACCTCCCCGTTCTCGTTGACCATGGTCAGGCCCTCGAAGATGTTGTGATAGGTCACCTCGTCGACCGCCGCCGCGGCGGTGGTGGTCGGGTCGAGGGAGGGCGGCTCCAGCGTCGCGCCGACCACCAAGTCGGTCATCTGGGCCCCGGCCAGCGCCGGCGTCAGGGCGATCGCGGCAACCGCCGCCAGCAGGCTCTTGCGATACAATCCGGTCATCGTCTTCACGTCTCCCCGTCCGTTCTTGGCTGCAGCGGCACGCCGGCGCGCCGGCTGGCCGTCGCGGGCGATGATGCGCCGCGCGGCGCCGGGCTGGCAAGTCCCGAGAACCGCGCTAGCGCCGGCCCAGCGCGTGGCCATGGCGCTCGCGGTAGGAAACGTAGCGGCCCAGGGTCTCGGCCTCGTAGATGCCGCGCGCGAAGGCCCGGGTGACCACGTCGGCGGCGATCGCACCGAGCCGGGCGAGCGCGCTGGCGCGCGGCTCCGGCAGGGACCGGGCGCCACTGGCCAGCGCGAACAGCAGGTCGCCGTCGAAGACCGTGTGGGACGGCCGCACGGCGCGGGCGTAACCGTCCTGCGCCATCACCGCCAGGCGCTGCGCCTCCGCCTTGCTGAGGTCGGCGTCGGTGGCCACCACGCCGATCACGGTGTTGGCCTGCGGCCGGGCGAGCGAGCTGTCGAGCGCGAGACCGGCGTCGGGCGGCACCGGCCGGGTGGGCGCGGGCTGGCCGCCCAGCTCTCCCGCCTGCTCGAACGGCCAGGCCCAAAGGCTGTCGCTGCCCGGCACCACGGGCGTGCCGACCGGGTTGGCGGCGATCAGCGCTCCGACGGTGATGCCGGTCTCCCGGTCCAGCGCCGAAGCGCTGCCGAGCCCGCCCTTGTAGACGGACGCCTTGGCGCCGTAGCCGGCGCCGGCATTGCCCTGCGCGAAGTCCCGGCCGACCGCCTCGAGTGCGGCGGCGGCGAGCCGGCGATAGGGCGGGTCCAGCCCCCAGCCCTTGTCGCCGCCATTGCCGATGTCGAAGAGGATCGCCGCCGGCACGACGGGGATCGTGCGCGCCGCGACGGGCAGGCCGCGGCCGCGTTCTGACAGCCTGGCGACCACCTCGCCCGCGGCGTCGAGGCCGAATTCCGAGCCGCCGGCCAGCACCAGGGCGTCGACCCCCTCGACCAGCTTGTCCGGCGCCAGGAGGTCGGTGTCGCGCGCGCCGGGCGCGCCGCCGCGCACATCGACCGCCGCCACCATCGGCCGCGCGCAGAGCAGGACCGTGACCCCGGTCCAGACCCGCCGGTCCTCCGCATTGCCAACGGCGATGCCGTCGATGTCGGTGATCGCGTTCAGCGGTCCGGGTGCGATCATCGGCGGCGGAACGGCGGCTTGATCGAGAGGCAGGGCGCCAAGCCGGGTGGGTGGCGGCGCGTCACAAGCCTTCGGCGATGTCGGTCAGCGCGTCCCGGTCGGCCAGCAGCACCCGGTGCCCCTCGAGCAGGCGGATCACGCCGCTCGACTTCAGCTGGGTGAAGGTGCGGCTCACCGTCTCGGTCGTCAGGCCCAGGAAGTCGCCGATATCCGCCCGGCTCATCGGCAGGAACACGGGATCGTCGGGCTGCTCCCGCTGGGCGGCGCGCCGCGACAGGGTGAGCAGGAAGGAAGCGATCTTCTCCTTGGCCGACTTGCGGCCGAGCAGCAGCATCTGGTCCTGCGCCGCGGCGAGCTCGTTGGAGGCCAGCCCCATCATGCGGCGCTGCAGATGCGGATAGCGGTCCATCAGCGCGTCGAGCCGGCGCCGCGGGAAGCGGCACATGGTCACCGGCGTCACGCTCTCCGCCGAATAGGCGAACATGCCGTTGACCGAGAGGCCCATGAAGTCGCCGCCGAAGAGAAAGCCGGTGATCTGGCGCCGCCCATCCGGCATCAGCTTGTAGAGGGTGACAACGCCCTCGAGCACGTTGAACACGTCCCCGGCCTCGTCACCCTCCTGAAAGATCATCTGGTGGGCCGGGATGTCCCGGTTGGTGACGATCTCCTCGAGCACCGCCAACTCGTCGTCGCTGAGCGCCGAGCACACCGACAGGTTGCGCACCGGACAGGCGCCGCACGGATGGCTCCCGTTCGACGCGGACGGTTTCCGGCGCTCGCTTATCTCCGGATTAGACATGGCCCTTCCTTACGGCATCCCGACAACATTTTACGATCCGGGCCCATGGGGGCGCAACCGAAAGGACGTCGCGGCCTCGACACCGGTTGCAGGTCAGCACCGCGTTTCCTTGATGCAGATCAACGTCCCGTATCACCGTCAGGCGCATCATCCGCCATCACCCGCGCCAACCTGGACACGAGCATGTCGGAGACGACCAACTGGACGACGAGTCCCCTGACCGAGGACCGGATCGACCAGGCCTATCCCCTGCTGCACGCCAGCGACCCGTCGCTGACCTTGGGGGCGTGGCGGGCGATGGCGCTGGCTCATCTCGCACATCCGGCGGATCACTCGGGCATCGTCACCCTGCGGCGCGGCGGCTACATCCACGGCCTGTTCTGCTACCATGTCGAGGAGACGCCGGGTGTCGGCCGGCGCCTCAGGGTCGACGTGGTGCGCGTCCTCGACATCGTCGACCAGCGCAATGCCGACCGGCTGATGCGCGCCGCCATCGGCGAGATCGCCCACCGCACGCGCTGCACCGTCCTCGACACGCCGCTCGCCGCGCCGGGCCCCTCGAACGGGGGTGACGATTCCGATCCACCTGACAGCGATCCCGAGCCGGAGGGACCGACCGAGCTCGGCGCAGCGGTCCGGCTTCCGGCCTTCATCGCCTACGAGGCTCTGTGCCCGTCCGATCCGCCCGCGCCCGCGCCTCAGCGGCCGGCGAGCAGGAAGAGACGGCGGAACGGAAAGAGCGTCGTGCCGTCCGGCCGCGACGGGTAGAGCCGCCGCAGGCCCTCCCGGTAGCGCTCGGCGAAACGCGCGAAGGCCGCCGCGTCGAGGCTCGCCCGCACCGCTGTCAGGGCCGATCCCTTGACCCACTCGAAGACCGCGTCCGGCCCGGTCAGCACGTGAAGATACTCGGTCTCCCAGATCTCCAGCCGGGCGGTCAGCGGCGCCAGCAGGTCGTGGTAGCGCTCGGGCGCCCAGACCCAGTCGGTGCGGACGCCGGCGCGGCCATCCCATTCCGGCTCCGCCGCGATCTCGGCCAGGAGATGGTGGGAGGGCAGCACCATGCTGCGCGGCATCTGCACGGCCAGCATGCCGCCCGGCGCCAGCCGGTCCAGCAGCGCCGGGAACAGCCGCTCATGTCCCTCCACCCAATGCAGCGCGGCGTTGGAGAAGAGGAGCCCGTGCTCGCCCGGCGCCGTCGCCATCCAGTCCTCGATCGCCATCCGCGCAAACGCGAGCGTGGGATGGCGCTGGCGCGCCGCCGCCAGCATCGCCGGGTCGCTGTCGATCCCCTCGGCGCGGCCGAAGCGCGCGGCCAGCAGCGCGGTGAGGTCGCCATTGCCGCAGCCGAGGTCGACGACCGGGCCGGACACCGCGTCCGGCAGCCGGGCGATCAGGTCGAGGCCCGGCTGCAGGCGGGGACCGGCGAAGCGGCCGTATTGCGCGGGATCCCAGGCCATGGCGGCGTCCTCCTGACGGGTCGAAGCGGCGGCAGGATGCGCCGGTCCCGGTCGCCGGGGCAGATGTCAGCCACGCATCGGCCCATGCATTGCCGTCGACCGGCGCAGGAGCGCCTCTCCGGTCAGGCCGGCAGGCGGATCTGGAACACGGTTCCAGCCGGGCCGGTCGCCTCCAGCGTCAACTCGCCGCGATGGGCCAGCACGATCTCGCGCGCGATGGCGAGACCGAGGCCGGTGCCGCCCGGCCGCGCGGAGCCGGCGAAGGGCTTGAAAAGGTGTTCCTGCGCGCGCGGCGGCATGCCGGGCCCGTCGTCGGCGATGCGGATCACGAAGTCGCCGTCAACCCGCGCCGCGGCGACCCTGACCTCGGTGGCGCCGGCCTCGAAGGCGTTGCGGAACAGGTTGGCGAAGACCCGCGTCATCTGCCGGGAGTCGATGCGCAGGCCGAGATCGGGCGGCACCTCGTTGACCAGGCGGCGGTCCTGGAAGGTGTCGCCCTCGATGTCGACCAGCACCTCCGCGCGGGCCTCGTCCACGACCTCGCCGAGCGGCGTGTCGGCGCGCTCGACCGGCATGCCCTCCTCGCGGGTGTAGGCGAGGGTCTGGCGGCAGAGCTCGACCGCGCGGTCGATCGCCTCCAGCACGCGCGGCGCGCTTCGGCGCACCTTCGGATCCTCGCTCGCGGCCAGCGATTCCGAGACCAGGCTGGCGGTCGCCAGGATGTTGCGCAGGTCGTGGTTGATCTTGGTCATGGCCCCACCCAGCGCGGCCAGCCGGCGCTGCTGGGCGAGCGCGGTGCGCACCGCCAGCTGCATGTCGTGCAGCGCCCGCTCGGCCTCGCCCAGCTCGTCGCGTCGGGCGGTCGGCGCGGCGATCGTCGAGGCGTCGTCGGGATTGTCGCGGAAGGCGAGGATGCGGTCGGTCATCCGCGTCATCGGCCGCACCAGGAGCCAGCGCAGGGACAGGAAGACCAGCCCGGCGGTGATGAAGGAGATGAACAGCGACAGCCCGAGGATGCGCCAGGAGAAGTCGATCATCTCCTGCATCAGGGCGCTGTCGTCCATCACCATCATGATGAAGGTCTCGTTGTCGCGCGGGCTGAGCCCCGAGATCAGGATCAGCCGGTCGCCGCCGAAGATCATGGTCTCGAAGGCGTCGAGGACGAGGCGGATCGGCGACGGGTCGGTGAGGTCGAAGGCCGGAATGTCCTCCATCATCTCGACCGAGCCCAGCATGTAGATGGCGTCGCCCTCGCGCACCATGTCGATGACCTCCGCCTCGACATGCTCCAGCAGCTCGCGCTCCATCTCCGCGGTCACCATGCCCTCCGGCGAGGCGACCACGGCAAGCGCCGCGAGATGGGCATTGGCCAGCCGGTCGTTGAGCCAGGTGAGGCGAAAATTCGCGATGGAGGGCGTGTAGATCAGCACCTCCGACAGCATCACGAAGAAAATCGTCAGGACAAGGAGGCGCGCCGAAAGGCTGCGCATGGAGAGGATGCCTCTGATCGTCGGTCCCGTCTGCGACTCGTTCTTGAGCGGCGAGGACGATCCTTCTACCCCATCGGGCCGGGACGTGAACAGCGCGAAGTCCGAGGCCCGGCGCGGCCCCCGAAACGCCGGCGCCCGCGAGGATCGAGTGCCTGGCGGGCGCCTAACCGCTTTTCCGGCCGGCATGGCCGCGCAGGGCGCGGTAGGCGACCGGCAGCAGCGCGACGAGCGCCAGGCCGATCAGCGGCAGCAGCACCTCGGGCGCGAAGATGATCCCGAGGTCTGGCTCCTCGCCCATCTCCAGGGCGGCGCTGAGCCCGTTGCCGAGGCCGACATAGACGACCGTGCCGGGGATGATGCCGACGAAGGTGGTGAGGACATAGGTCAGCAGCGGCACGCCAAGCAGCGCCGGCACCAGGTTGACGAGCCAGAACGGCAGCAGCGGGATCAGCCGGAGCGTCAGCAGGTAGGAGACGGCGTTGCCGCGAAACCCGGCCTCGAAGCGCGCCAGCCAGGGCCCCGCGCGCCGGGCCAGGGGCCGGGCCAGCGCGGTGCGCGCCGCCAGGAAGACCAGGGTGGCGCCCGCCGTCGCCGCGACCACGGTCAGGATGCTGCCGAGGACCACGCCAAACAGAAAGCCGCCGACCACCGAGACGATCGAGGCGAAGGGCAGCGAGGTGGCGGTGATCAGCGCGTAGACCACCAGATAGGCCGCGAGCGAGAGCACGAGATGGCCCTCGACGAAGGCGACGAGGTCCTGGCGGTGGGTGCGCAGCATGTCGAAGGAGACGAGGTCGCCCAGACCGAACAGCAGCGCCGCCGCCGCCAGCAGGACGATAAGCGCCAACGGCACGAACCGGGACCAGCCGCGCCAGCCGGCGCGTTCGTCCGGCAGCCTCGTGCCGCGTTCCGTCTCGTCGTGTTCGACCACACCCACGTCCTTCGCCCTCGACCGTCCGCGTTACAGGCGGCGGGTCGGCACGGTCAACCGCGCCTGGCACAGCCTAGCCCACCCCCCGTCCTGAGCTAAGGGGCAGCCCGCTCACTCCCCAGTCACCATTGGGTGATCGGCCGGACCGGCCGACGGGAGCAGCCGACGGGATCGGTCGGGAGGGGCCGGGCCCCGGGGCGCCCCAAGGTCCGCGAAGCGCCGCCGGGCGCGGCTGTCATGCGGTCCGCGAGACCCCGCCCAGCGTTGACGGCAGGCGCTCGACCGCCTATACACCGCGCCTCGAATTCATGCAGTCGAGACACGTCCGGCTTTAATCCAGGAGATGTCCCGTGAAACGGACCTATCAACCCAGCAAGCTGGTGCGCAAGCGTCGTCATGGCTTCCGCGCCCGCATGTCCAGCGTCGGCGGTCGCCGCGTACTGTCGCTTCGTCGCGGCAAGGGCCGCAAGCGCCTGAGCGCCTGACCGGCGTCCCGTCGCGGGCGATCGCCGGTCGGTGCCCGGCACGCGCCGCATCAGCCTGGCCCGCATCTGCCTCGCCCGTATCGACCTGGCCCGTTTCGACCTGGCCCGTTTCGACACGGACAGCAGCGACCCGCCCCTCGGTCCCGAGCCTGCAGCCATGCCGCGGCCCGAACACTTGAAGCGCCGCGCCGAGTTTCTCGCCGTCGCCCGGTCGGGCCGCAAATGGTCCGGCCGCGGCGTTCTCGTCCAGGCGCTGCGGCGCCGACCCGAAGACGACGCTCCGCCCCGTGTCGGCTTCACGGCGAGCCGGAAGGTGGGCGGCGCGGTGGTGCGCAACCGGGCGAAGCGCCGGCTTCGGGCGCTCGCCCGCGAACTGATCGGTGAAGCGGCGCCCGGCTTCGACATCGTGCTGGTCGCCAAGCAGGGCACGGCGGAGATGGCGTACGGCGCGCTGCGCGACGAGGTCGTCCGCGGCCTCGCCCACCTCAAGGTGCCGACGGCGACGTGAAGGAGACGGTGACAAGACATGCGTAGCCCGCTCGCCCTCGTGATGCGCACCCTGGTTCTGGGCTACCGCTACTCCCTCTCCCCCTGGCTCGGCCACAGCTGCCGGTTCCGGCCCACCTGCTCGGAATACGCGCTGGAGGCCATCGACCGCCACGGCGCGCTGAAGGGCGGCTGGCTGACCCTGCGTCGCCTTGGCCGCTGCCATCCCTGGGGCGGCCACGGCTACGATCCCGTGCCGCCCGAAACCGCCGCGGCGGACGCGCCCCGCCGGCCGGGCATCGCCGTCCGCGGCGCCCGTCACCGCCCCTGACCCTGCGAGAACGACGATGCAAGACCAGCGCAACCTGATCCTGGCGATCGTTCTGTCCGTCGCCATCCTCCTGGGCTGGAACCTCCTGCTGCCGACCACGCCGCCGGAGCCGAGCCAGACGACGGAGACGACGGGCGTGCCCAATGTCGGCTCGCCGGGATCCGATCCGGGCCAGGTGGCGGAGGAGCTGCTGGCGCAGAGCGCCACGCGCGAGGACGCGATCGCCGCCGATCCACGCATCGAGGTGGACAGCCCGCGCCTGCACGGGTCGATCTCGCTGGTCGGCGCGCGCATCGACGATCTGACGCTGGCGGACTATCACGTGACCGTGGAGGAGGGCAGCCCGGAGGTCGTGCTGCTGTCGCCGCGCACGGCACCCAACGCCTATTTCGCCGATTTCGGCTGGGCGGCCGAGGCCGGCGTGGAGACGCCGGACAGCGAGACCCTTTGGGAGGCCGACGGCGAGACCCTGACCCCGGGCAATCCGGTGACGCTGAGCTGGACCAATCCCGAGGGCATCGTCTTCGAGCAGGTGCTGGCGATCGACGAGAACTACATGTTCACCGTCACCCAGCGCGTCACCAACGGCTCCGACGACGCGCTGGCGCTGCGCCCCTATGGCCGGGTCTGGCGCCACGGCACGCCCAATGTCGAGGGCTGGTTCATCCTGCACGAGGGGCCGATCGGCGTCTTCAACAGCACGCTGGACGAGTTCGACTACGAGGACATCGCCGAGGAGGGCACGATCACCGAGTCCTCGACCGGCGGCTGGCTCGGCTTCACCGACAAGTACTGGCTGGTCTCCCTGGTGCCCGACCAGGCGAGCGCGGTCGAGGCCCAGTTCATCCACACCCGGCCCGGCACGCAGGACCGCTACGCCTCGACCGTCGCCTACGACACGGTCGCGGTGGAGGCGGGCCAGAGCTTCGAGACGGTCAGCCGGCTGTTCGCCGGCGCCAAGGAGGTCGACGTCATCGACGCCTATCAGGAGGCGTACGGCATCGACAGCTTCATCTACTCGATCGACTGGGGCTGGTTCTATTTCATCACCCAGCCCTTCTTCTACGCCATCGACTGGATCGCCTCCCATGTCGGCAATTTCGGCGTGGCGATCCTGATCTTCACCGTGCTGGTCAAGCTCGTCTTCTTCCCGCTGGCCAACAAGTCCTACAAGTCCATGTCGCGCATGAAGGCGCTGCAGCCGCAGATGCAGCAGATCCGCGAGCGCTACAAGGACGACCGGCAGAAGATGAACCAGGCGCTGATGGAGATGTATCGGCGCGAGAAGGTGAACCCGGCCTCCGGCTGCCTGCCGATCCTGGTGCAGATCCCGGTCTTCTTCGCGCTCTACAAGGTGCTGTTCGTCACCATCGAGATGCGCCACGCGCCGTTCTTCGGCTGGATCCGCGACCTGGCGGCGATGGACCCGACCAGCCTGTGGAACCTGTTCGGCCTGATCCCCTGGGAGCCGGAGACCGTCCTGCCGCCCTTCCTGCTGCTGCCGGCCTGGCCGATCATCATGGGCTTCACCATGTGGGCGCAGATGAAGCTGAACCCGGCGCCGACGGACCCGATCCAGAAACGCATCATCGGCGCCTTCCCCTTCGTCTTCACCTTCCTGCTCTCGACCTTCCCGGCCGGTCTGGTGATCTACTGGACCTGGAACAACATGCTGTCGATGCTGCAGCAATACGTGATCATGAAGCGCATGGGCGTGAAGATCGGCGGCGGTGTCGACAAGACGGCGCCGGCGTCGCAGCCCAACCTGCCCCCCTCGGTGCGCCGCAAGCAGGAGCGCGCGAAGAAGGCGGAAGGCGAGGCGACTGGCGAGACGGGCGGTTCGTCCGACGAGGCGCCCAGGCCCGCCAATGACAGCCAGGCGAAGCGCGGCCAGTCGGGCAAGCGCAAGCGGCGCTGAGCCCCGGCGCATGACCACGACCGGCCCCGGTCCGCAGCTACCCGGCGCCCCACCCGGTAACGGCGAACTCTCCGCCGGGCTCACCGGCCTCGACCGCGAGGCCGGCCGCCTGCTCTTCGCCGCGGACTGCAATTTCGAGCTGGCGGTGGCCGACCTGGCCCAGCTGCCGCCGGCGGACCTGCCCGAGGTCGCCTTCGCCGGCCGCTCCAATGTCGGCAAGTCGAGCCTGGTCAACGCGCTGACGGGCCGCAAGACCCTGGCGCGCACCTCCAACACGCCGGGCCGCACCCAGCAGCTGATCCTGTTCAACCTGGGCGGTCGGCTGCGTCTCGTCGACCTGCCGGGCTACGGCTACGCCAAGGTGCCCAAGGAGCTGGTGGCGGCCTGGACGCGGCTCCTCACCGCCTATCTGCGGGGCCGCGTGCCGCTGCGCCGGGCCTGCGTCCTGATCGACGCACGGCACGGCATCAAGCCGGTCGACGCCGACATAATGGGTCAGCTCGACAGCGCCGCGGTGCCCTACCGGGTGGTGCTGACCAAGGCCGACAAGATCAAGACCCCAGCGCAGGCGCGGCTGGTGACCGAAGTGACCGCCGCCCTGAAGACGCACCCGGCGGCGCTGCCGGATCCGATCCTGACCTCGGCCGAGAAGGGCCTCAACATCGACCTCCTGCGCGCCGACCTCGCCGGCCTGGCGCTGCCCACCCCGCCGGCCTGACGGCGGCGACGAGGTCGACCGGGCCCGCTTGATCCCTCCCCCCGGCTGGGGCATGGTCGGGCGACCCGGACCGACCAGCCCCGCGAGACCCGACAGAGATGACCGACAAGCCCGTATTCACCGCCGACGCGCCGGACGCCGCCTGGCTCGAGAAGGCCGGCATCCTGTCGGAGGCGTTGCCCTATATGCGCCGCTATGCCGGCGCCACGCTGGTGGTGAAGTATGGCGGCCACGCCATGGGCGACGAGAAGGTGGCCCATGAATTCGCCCGCGACGTGGTGCTGATGAAGCAGGTCGGCATGAACCCGGTCGTGGTGCATGGCGGCGGCCCGCAGATCGGCCAGATGCTCAAGCGCCTGAACGTGCAGTCGGAATTCATCGACGGCCTGCGCGTCACCGACAAGGCGACCGTCGACATCGTCGAGATGGTGCTGGCCGGCTCGATCAACAAATCCATCGTCTCCGCCGTGCACGAGGTCGGCGGCAAGGCCATCGGCCTTTCGGGCAAGGACGGCAACCTGATCCAGGCGCGCAAGCTGACCCGCACCAAGCGCGATCCCGACAGCAATATCGAGAAGGTGCTGGACCTCGGCTTCGTGGGCGAGCCCTACCGCATCAACCGCGAGGTGATCGACCATATCCGCGGCTCCGACTTCATCCCGATCATCGCGCCGATCGGGGTCGGCCCGGGCGGCGAGACCTTCAACATCAACGCCGACACCGTGGCCGGGGCGGTGGCCGGAGCGCTCGGCGCCAAGCGCCTGTTCCTGCTGACCGACGTGGCCGGCGTCTTCAACAAGGCCAAGCAGCTGGTGCCCGAGCTCGACGTGACGCAGGCCCGCGACATGATCGAGGACGGCACCATCTCCGGCGGCATGATCCCGAAGATCGAGACCTGCATAACCGCGGTCGAGAGCGGGGTCGGCGGCGCGGTGATCCTGGACGGCCGCATCCCGCACGTGCTGCTGCTGGAGCTGTTCACGGAAGGCGGTGCGGGCACGCTGATCAACCAGAAGCCGGCCCAGCTCTACTGAGCCCCGGTAACACGCCCCCGCCATGCGCCCCGACCGCTTGCCGGCAGCCCTCCGCCCGGCCATATCAGCTCTGTCATGACCCGCCTGCCGCCAGTTCCCCGCCGCGCCCCGGCGCGCCCCGACCTCGACCATGTCGAGACCTGGATCTTCGACCTCGACAACACGCTCTACCCGGCGTCGAGCAATCTGTTCGCCCAGGTCAGCGACAATATCGGCCGCTACATCCAGCGCCATTTCGGCCTCGACGCGGAGGCCGCGCGGGCGCTGCAGAAGGAGATGTTCCACCGCCACCGCACGACGCTGAACGGGCTGATGGCGGAGCACGGCATCGACCCGGCCGACTACCTCGCCCATGTGCACGAGATCGACGTCTCGGTGGTGCCGGAGAACCCGGCGCTGCGGCCGGCGATCGACGCCCTGCCGGGCGCCAAGATCATCTTCACCAACGGCTCGGTCAAGCATGCCGAGCGGGTGCTGGCGCGGCTCGGCCTCGCCGACGCCTTCGACGCCATCGAGGACATCGTCTCCTCGCGCTACGTGCCCAAGCCGGAGCCCGAGCCCTACCGCACGCTGGTGGCGCGCCACGGCGTCGACCCGCGCCGGGCGGTGATGGTGGAGGACATGGCGGTCAACCTGGAGCCGGCCCACGCCATGGGCATGACCACGGTCTGGGTGCGCACCGAGCATGCCTGGGCGTCGACCGATCCGGAGGCCGCGCACATCCACCACATCGTCGACGACGTGGCCGACTGGCTGACCGGACTCACCTGGGACCAGGCGCCGGCAAATCGCGGCTGAGCGCCGGACGGCCGCGCCCCGACGATTGACATGCCGCTGGGCGTCGCCGCATTTTCGCGGCGCCCCCTCTCCTGAGACACCATTGCGAAACCAGGCAGGACAGAGACCATGGCCGAGGCCGCGCTGATCGAGACGATCGAGGCCGCGTGGGACGCCCGCGACACCCTCTCCCCCGAGACCACGGGCGCCGTGCGCGACGCCGTCGAGGCGGCGCTCGAGGCGCTGGACAGCGGACGGGAACGGGTGGCGGAGAAGACCGCCGATGGCTGGGTCGTCAACCAGTGGCTGAAGAAGGCCGTGCTGCTCTCCTTCCGGCTCAACGACATGACCCGCATCGCCGGTGGCCCCGACGGCGCGCCCTGGTGGGACAAGGTGCCGTCCAAGTTCGCCGGCTGGCAGGACGCCGACTTCCGCCAGGCCGGGTTCCGCGCCGTGCCGAACTGCGTGGTGCGCCGCTCGGCCTATGTCGCGCCGGGCGCGGTGCTGATGCCGAGCTTCGTCAACCTCGGCGCCCATGTCGGCCGCGGCACCATGGTCGACACCTGGGTGACCGTCGGCTCCTGCGCCCAGATCGGCGCCAACTGCCACCTGTCCGGCGGAGTCGGCATCGGCGGCGTGCTGGAGCCCCTGCAGGCGGGGCCGGTCATCATCGAGGACAACTGCTTCATCGGCGCCCGTTCCGAGGTGGTCGAAGGCGTGATCGTGGAGGAGGGCTCGGTGCTCTCCATGGGCGTGTTCATCTCCGCCACGACAAAGATCGTCGACCGCGACACCGGCGAGGTCTTCATCGGCCGCGTGCCCTCCTATTCCGTGGTGGTGCCCGGCACGCTGCCCGGCAAGCCGCTGCCCGACGGGTCGCCCGGCCCCGGCCTCTACTGCGCGGTGATCGTCAAACGGGTGGACGAGCGCACCCGCGCCAAGACCTCGATCAACGATCTGCTGCGCGATTGACGGACACGGACGACAGACCATGACCATCGACGCCCTGGCGCTGGCGCAGGACCTGATCCGCTGCCCCAGCATCACGCCGCAGGACGCCGGCGCGCTGGACACGCTTGAGACGCCGCTGAAATCGGCGGGCTTCGCGACCTGGCGCCTGCCATTCGCCGAGGCGGGCTACCCCGACATCGACAATCTGTTCGCCCGGGTCGGCACCGGCGGTCCGCATTTCTGCTACGCCGGCCACACCGACGTGGTGCCGGTCGGCGACCGGCAGGCCTGGAGCTTCGACCCCTTCGCCGGCATCGTCGAGGACGGCCTGCTGAAGGGCCGCGGCGCCTGCGACATGAAGGGCTCGGTCGCCGCCTTCGCCGCCGCCGCCGCCGGCTTCGTCGACCGGCACGGCCGCGATTTCGGCGGCTCGATCAGCCTGCTGATCACCGGCGACGAGGAGGCGGAGGCGGTCAACGGCACCAGGAAGGTGCTGGCCTGGATGGCGGAGAACGGCCACACGCCCGACGCCGCGCTGGTGGGCGAACCCTCCTGCCCGGAGAGGCTGGGCGAGATGATGAAGATCGGCCGGCGCGGCAGCGTCACGGCCGAGCTGACGGTCGAGGGCCTGCAAGGCCACGTCGCCTATCCGGACCGCACCGACAACGCCGCCAACCGCATGGTGCGCGTGCTGCAACGCCTGATCGCCCAGCCGCTGGACGCCGGGACGGCGCATTTCGTCGCCTCCAACCTCGAGGTCGTCTCCGTCGATGTCGGCAACACCGCCTTCAACGTGGTCCCGGCCCGCGCAGTGGCGAAGATCGCCTGCCGCTACAACGACCTGCACACCGGCGACGCCATCATCGCCCGCATCCGTGCCGCCGCCGAGGCGGAGAACGCGCGCTACACGCTGAAGGCTCACAAGAGCGGCGACTGCTTCCTGACCGAACCCGGCCCGCTCTCCGACATGGTGCAGGCGGCGGTCAAGGACGTCACCGGAATGCAGCCGGAACTCAGCACCACGGGCGGGACGTCGGACGCGCGCTTCATCAAGGATTACTGCCCGGTGGTCGAGTTCGGCCTGGTCAACAAGACCATCCACAAGGTGGACGAGCATGTCGCGGCCGCCGACGTGACCCGGCTCGCGGAGATCTATCTCGGCGTGCTGGAACGCTTCTTCGACCGGCGGGCGTGATGGCCGCGGATGTGAACCCCCGGACACGCCGATGATCAGCCAGGCCGAGTTCGTCGTCTCGGCGGGCGGCGCCTGGCGGCTGTTCCGTTTCGACCGCAGCGGCCTCGATCGCATCGACACCTCCGTCGAGGGCGCGATCCGCAGCTACTGGCTGACGCTGATCCTGGCGCCGCTGGCCGTGTTCATCACCGCCGTCCAGTGGTGGCCTTTCGCCGACCGGGTCGCCTTCCTGCCCCTGGTCATCGGCGAGCTCAGCCTCTACGTGATCGGCTGGCTGATGATGCCGGTGATGGTCGACGCGGCGATCCGCCTGGCCGGCCTGCCCGACCGGCTGCCACGCTTCATCGCCGGCTATAACTGGGCCACCGTGATCACCCTGCCGATCGCCAGCGCCTTCATCGCCCTCACCCTGGTGCTCGACGTGCCGGGCCCGGTGTCGGGCCTGCTCGCCCTCGTGGTGATCGCCATGGTGCTGGTCTATCAGGCCTATGTCACGCATCTGACCCTGGAGATACCGGTGATGGCGGCGGGCGTGATCACGCTGGGCGACTATTTCGTCTCCCTCACTGTCGGCCAGGCGGTCCAGGCGACGCTGCTGCAGGCGGCGTCAGCCGGCTGACGGTCCGTCGTAGTCGACCCGCGTCAGGTAGAGCCCGTCGGCCGGCGCGGTCGGCCCGGCGGCGGCCCGGTCACGGGCCTCAAGCGCCGCCACCACATTCGTCCGGTCCCACTTGCCCTCCCCCACCAGCCGCAGCGTGCCGACCAGGTTGCGCACCTGGTGATGCAGGAAGGAGCGGGCCTCGGCGATCACCGTGATCTCCTCGCCATCGCGGAAGACGTCGAGGCGGTCGAGCGTCTTGACGGGCGAGTCCGCCTGGCACTGGGCGGCGCGGAAGCTGGTGAAATCGTGCCGGCCGACCAGGGCCTGGGCCGCGCCGTGCATCGCCAGATGGTCGAGCGGCCGGGTCACGTGCATCGCCCGGCCGGCGTCGAGCGCCAGCGGCGCCCGGCGGTTGACGATCCGGTAGCGGTAGGCCCGCCCGGTGGCCGAGAAGCGGGCGTGGAAGTCGTCGGCCACCCGTTCGGCCCGCAGCACGGCCACCGGAAGGCCGGCAAGGTGGAAGTTGAGCGCGTCGCGCACCGTGTCGGCCGTGGTCTCCCGGGCGATGTCGACATGGGCGACCTGGCCCAGCGCGTGCACCCCGGCATCGGTGCGGCCGGCGCACTGCACCACCGCCTCCTCCTGGCAGAAGCGCTCCACCGCCGCCTCCATCGCGGCCTGGACCGACGGCCCGTTCGCCTGGCGCTGCCAGCCGACGAAGGGCCGGCCGTCATATTCGATGGTCAGCTTGTAGCGGGGCATGGCAGCGGGTCGGGAAGCGCGTGGCCGCGCAGGAAGGCCGCGGCATCCATCGGCGCCCGGCCCTCCGGCTGGAGCCGGGTGACGGCCAGCGCCGTGCCACCGCCGCAAGCGATGGTCAGCCCATCATCGAGCCGGGTACCTGGTGCAGCTCCCTCCCGCCCGGAGGCAGGGCTGGCGTCAAGCACGCGGTAGCGCCTTCCCTCGGCCTCGAACCAGGTGCCGGGCCAGGGGGTCAGCGCGCGGACCTGCCGGTCGATCTCAGGCGCCGGCCGAGACCAGTCGATCAGCCCCTCGGCCTTGTCGATCTTCGCGGCATAGGTAGCCTTGGCGTCGTCCTGCGCCTCGGGCACCAGGCTGCCGTCGACATGGCCGGGCAGCGTCTCCACCAGCAGGCGGGCCCCGGTAGTGGCCAGCGCATCGTGCAGGTCGGCCGCCGTGGTGCGCCCGGTGATCGGCACCACCGTCCGCGACAGCATGGGCCCGGTGTCGAGGCCGGCCGCCATCACCATGATCGTCACGCCCGTCTCCCGGTCGCCGGCGAGGATCGCCCGCTGGATCGGCGCCGCGCCGCGCCAGCGCGGCAGCAGCGAGGCGTGGACGTTGAGGCAGCCATGGCGCGGCGCCTCGAGGATCGCCGGCGGCAGGATCAATCCATAGGCGGCGACGACCGCGAGGTCGAGGTCGAGGGCGGCGAATTCGGCCTGCGCCGCCGGGTCCCTCAGGCTCCTCGGCGTGCGCACCGCGATGCCGCGCGCGGCGGCGACGGCGTGGACGGGCGTGGGCTGCTCGCGCTGGCCTCGCCCCCTGGCGCGCGGCGGCTGGGAGTAGACCGCGACCACGTCGTGCCCGGCGTCCAGCAGCGCCTCCAGCGACGGCACGGCGAAGTCGGGCGAGCCCATGAAGGCGATGCGCAGCGGCCTCACGCCTTGCCGTTCGCTTTCTTCCACTTGGCCAGCTTGCGCATGATCATGTTGCGCTTCAGCGCCGAGAGATGGTCGGTGAACAGCACGCCGTTCAGATGGTCGATCTCGTGTTGCAGGCAGATCGCCAGCAGGCCGTGCGCCTCGATCTCCCGGCGCTCGCCGGTCTCGTCGAGATAGCGCACCTTGCAGTCGCCGGGCCGGGTCACCTCGGCATACTGCTCCGGCAGGCTGAGGCAGCCCTCCTCGTAGGTGACCAAATTGTCGGAAACCGAGACCAGTTCGGGGTTGATCAGCTTCAGGGGCTGGGCCGGTTCGTCGCGGCCGGCGCAGTCGACCACGATCAGCCGCTCCAGCACGCCGACCTGGGGTGCCGCGAGACCGATGCCGGGGGCGGCATACATGGTCTCCAGCATGTCGGCGGCGAGCCGGCGGATACGGTCGTCCACCTCGGTGACCGGCTTGCACCTGGTCTTCAGGCGCGGATCGGGCGCCAGCACGATGTCGAGTTCAGCCATGGGATGGGGGAGATAAGCGGAGCCGCGATGGGCGTCAAGCAAGGGCGGCGGCATGCCCGGACATGTTAGGCTTGCGCCCCCGTGATCGAATCAGCCCGACGAGCGGAATTCCCCATGAGTCTCGACCCCATCGTCCTCATCGTCATCGCCGCCGCGCTCGCCCTTCTGGTCGGCGCGGTAGGCCTGATGGCCGGGCGGCGGCTGCGCGACCCGGCGGCGGAGACCCAGGCCCAGGCGCTGGGCGAGACCCTGCGCCAGCTGGCCGACGCCCAGGCCAAGCTCGAGGGCCGGCTCTCCCACTTCGCCGAGGCCGAGGCCCATCGCGCCTCTTCGCTGGCCGACCGCATGCAGGCGCAGGAGCGCTACATCGCCGAGGCGCTGGACAAGCGGCTGGGCGAGGTGCAGCGCCGGGTCGGCGAGAGCCTGGAAGGCCAGGCCAAGTCGACCGCCGAGACCCTGAACAACCTGCGCGAGCGGCTGTCGGTGATCGACGCCGCGCAGAAGAACATCACCGAGCTGTCGACCCAGGTGGTCGGTCTGCACGACGTGCTGAACAACAAGCAGGCGCGCGGCGCCTTCGGCGAGGTCCAGCTCGACGCCATCATCCGCGCCGCCCTGCCGCCCTCGGCCTTCGGCTTCCAGGTTCAGGTGGGCGAGGGACGGCGGGTCGACTGCCTGATCCGCCTGCCCAACCCGCCGGGGCCGATCGCCATCGATTCGAAGTTCCCGCTCGACGCCTACCGGGCGCTGGCCGGCGCGCAGGACGAGGCGACCAGGACCCAGGCCGCCCGCCAGTTCGCCAGCGACGTGCGCAAGCACATCACCGACATCGCCGAGCGCTACATCGTGCCGGGCGAGACGGCGGACTCCGCCTTGATGTTCCTGCCCTCGGAGGCGGTCTACGCCGAACTGCACGCCAACTTCTCACCTGTCGTCGAGGAGGGCTACCGCCGCCGGGTGTGGATCGTCTCTCCGACCACGCTGTGGGCAACGCTGACCACGATCCGCGCCGTCCTGAAGGACGTCCGCATGCGCGAGCAGGCCGGCGTCATCCAGGCCGAGGTGCGGACCCTCATGACCGACATGGGTCGATTGGACGAGCGAGTTGAAAACCTTAGGAAGCACTTCGGCCAAGCCAACAGGGATATCGACCAGATCGCCACCTCGACCCGGAAGATCATGAGCCGCGGCGAGAAGATCGAGGCCCTGGAGATGGCCGAGGCGGAGGGCGAGGACGGCCCGCTGTCACTGGAGGACGCCACGGGTCGGGTGCGCGAGGGCGACGCCTAGCTCGGCGAGGACGGGTGGGAGGTCCCGGGTCTGCGAAGCGGCACTGCGCGCCGCATCGCGCACGGGACGACGATGAAACTGAACGTGAAATCAACCGCGTCGTCCCGTGCGCAGCGCAGCACGCCAGTGATGCGCTGCAGACCCGGGACCTCCCTCCCGTCTTCGCCTTTCCCATTCCCACAAGCGACCCCGCCGCCGGTCCCGTCCGCTACAGCACCCGCCGCGACTGCATCGCGGCCAGCAGGGTGCCGTCGTCGAGGTAGTCGAGCTCGCCGCCGACCGGGACGCCGTGGGCGAGGCGGGTGACGCGCACGCCGGTGGGCATGAGCTGGTCGTGGATGTAGTGGGCCGTGGTCTGGCCGTCGACGGTGGCGTTGAGCGCCAGGATCACCTCCGAGGCCGCTTCCGCGCGCACCCGGCGCACCAGATCGGGGATGCGCAGATCCTCCGGGCCGACGCCGTCGAGCGCCGACAGCGTCCCGCCGAGCACGTGGTAGAGGCCGCGGAAGCCGGCCGTGCGCTCCAGCGCCCACAGGTCGGCCACGTCCTCGACCACGCAGATCACGCCGCGGTCGCGCGATGCGTCGGCGCAGACCTGGCAGGGGTCGAGGGTGTCGAGATTGCCGCAGGTGGTGCAGGTGACGATGGCGTCGGCGGCGGTCGCCAGGGCCTCGGCCAGGGGGCGCATGACCTGGTCGCGCCGGCCGATCAGGTGCAGGGCCAGGCGGCGCGCCGAGCGCGGACCCAGGCCCGGCAGCCGGGCCAGCAGGTTGATCAGCTGGTCGATCTCGCGGCCGGCCATGGCGGCGGTTCTGGCGCTACGGGAGGCGGGTGGCGGCTCAGAAGGGCAGCTTGAAGCCGGGCGGCAGGTTCAGCCCGCCCATCAGCTTCTGCGTCTCCTCCTGCACCGCGGCCTCGACGCGGCCCTTGCCGTCGTTGACGGCGGCGACCACCAGATCCTCCAACACCTCGACGTCGCCGGGGTCGACCAGGCTGGGATCGATCTTCAGCGCCTTCAGCTCGCCCCGGCCGTTCAGCGTCGCCGTCACCATGCCGGCACCGGAGCTGCCCTTGACCTCGAGATCGCCGAGACGCTCCTGCATCTCGGCCATCTTGGACTGCATCTCCTGCGCCTGCTTCATCATCTGGCTCAGGTTCTTCATCGCGTGTCGAACTTTCTTGGCTGGGGTTGTCGGCGGCGCCGAAACCGCCGGTGAGACCAGACCGCCGCGCGGGCGCGCGTCGCGCCCGTTATCGCATCGGTCGGCGCGTCAGTCGTCGTCCTCGTCGGGCATGTCGTCCCCGCCGATGTCGGCCTCTCCGGCCGCCCTGTCAAGCGGCGGCTCGCGCCCCGGCCCGCTGCCGGGCGGCGCGTTGTCGGCGGCGTCCAGCCGGCGGATGGCCTGGATCGTGGCGCCCGGAAACGCGGCCATGATGCGGCGGACCAGCGGATGGTTCTCCGCCTCCGCACGGGACTTCGCTTGGGCGCTCTCCTCGCGCTGCTTCATGGTCGGCTCGCCGGCCTCGCCGGAGACGCTGACCATCCAGCGCCGGCCGGTCCACTCCTCGAGATGCCGGGCGATGCGCTGGGCGAGATCGCGCGGCGCCCGCTCGCTCGGCCGGAATTCCAGCCGGCCGGGCTCGTATTGAACCGGGTGCAGATCGGCGAAGACGTGGTTGAACAGCAGCCCGTCCGCGCGCTGCTCGAAGAGCGCGACCATGGCCTCGAAGCTGGCCGGCACCGGCCTCGTCGGCGGCGTGTTCTCCGGAACGATCTCGGGCGCGGTATGCGGCGCGGTATCGGGCGCGGGGCGAGGTTCGGCCGCCACGTCCTCCGCTGGCGCGCTCTCGACCACGGTGAGGCGGGCCATCGCCGCCCCGCCGCCGCGCGCCGACGCGGCCACCATCGGGGCGCCGATGGCCGTCGCGCCGGACCCGTTGCCGCTGCCGTTGCCGCTGCCGTTGCCCGCCGCCGAGCTCGCTGACGGGCGTGCGGGGGCGCCTGAGGACGGGCCGGCAGACGGAGACGGCGGCGCGGCGGTCCCCTCCTCCGTGTCCGCGCCCTCCTGCAGCTTCCTCAGCATGTCGCCCGGGGTGGGCAGCATGCCGGCATGGATCAGGCGGATGACGACCATCTCCAGCGCCATCTCCGGCCGCGGGGCGCTGGCCACCTCGCCAGCGCCCTTCAGCAGCATCTGCCAGGCCCGGGTCAGCACCGGCAGGGAGAGCGCCTCGGCCAGCGCCTTGCCGCGGGTGCGCTCGATCTCCGGCAGGCCGGGGGCGGCCAGCATCTCCGGCACCAGCTTGGCGCGGGTCAGCAGGTGCACGAGGTCGAGCAGGTCCTCGATCACCTGGGCCGGCTCGCTCGCCCCCTCGTGCAGGCGGTCGAGCACGCCGAGCGCCGCCTTCGCCTCGCCGGCGAAGATCGCCTCGGCGAGATCGAAGACCACCGCCCGGTCGGCCTGGCCCAGCATGGCGCGCACCGCGTCGAGGTCGATCGTAGCACCGCCGGCGCCGCTGACGCCGCTCTGGGCGATCGCCTGGTCGAGCAGGCTGAGCCCGTCGCGGGCCGAGCCGTCGGCGGCGCGGGCGATCAGGGCCACCGCCTCCGGCGCCGCCGTCACGCCCTCGGCCTCGAGGATGCGCCCGAACAGCGCGATCAGTTCGGTGACGTCGAGCCGGCGCAGGTCGAAGCGCTGGCAGCGCGACAGCACGGTGACCGGTACCTTGCGGATCTCGGTGGTGGCGAAGATGAACTTCACATGCGGCGGCGGCTCCTCCAGCGTCTTCAAGAGGCCGTTGAAGGCCTGCTTGGAGAGCATGTGGACCTCGTCGATGATGTAGACCTTGAAGCGGGTCGACACCGGGGCGTAGCGCACCCCGTCGATGATCTCGCGGATGTCGTCGATGCCTGTGCGGCTGGCCGCGTCCATCTCGATGACGTCGACATTGCGGTCCTCGGCGATGGTGCGGCAGTTGTCGCACACCCCGCAGGGCTCCGGCGTCGGCCCGCCCTTGCCGTCCGGCCCGGTGCAGTTGAGCGCCCGGGCGACGATGCGCGCCGAGGTCGTCTTGCCCACCCCGCGCACCCCGGTGAGGATGAAGGCGTGGTGCATGCGCCCGGATGTCAGCGCGTTGGTCAGCGTGCGGACCAGCGCCTCCTGGCCGACCAGATCCTTGAAGGTCTGCGGCCGGTACTTGCGCGCGAGCACCCGGTAGGGCTCGGGCTTGCTTGCCGGCGCCGGCATGCCGGGCAGCAGTGGCCCCGCATCCTCCGACGCGGCGGCGGCGGGCGCGTCATCGGCGGGCAGGTCTGGTGAGGTGTCCGTGGAATCGGCCATGGCTGGCCCGATCATAGCGGCCCAGGCCGGCCCGTCCAACGGAGTCGGGCGATCGGCAGAGCTTTCGGGTGAGGTGTCGGGAGAGTGGAAGACTGAGCGGCGACCCGAGTCGAAACTCGTTACGGCTGCTTCCTTCCGGACCTGACCGGGTTGGCGAGGGACCCGCCCGCCGTCAGCCTTCCGCCGGCACATATAGAAGCCGGCGGCGACGGGCGCAAGGCCGGTGGGCCGTCAAGCCCCATCGGCGCGGCAAGGCTCCCCTGCGGCACCGGCGGTGCCGGTCCGGTCCAACGCGTCCCTCCTCAGGCGCGGCGGTGCTCTTCCTCGGCCCGGCGGCCGGCGCCCGGCCACGCCGTGCGCTCCGCCGTAGGCTCGATGTCGCCGACCTCGCGCCGAAAATCGCTGGCGATGTCCCAGGGCCCGATGGCGAAGGGGTCGCAGGGACCCCCACCCTGGCGCTGGTTGCGGAGCATCGACCGCACGGTCTCGAACATGGCTCTCATCTCGTCCTCCAACCCGCCGCCACGGCCCCACCGTGGCGCGGTATCGGGAATGAGCCTACGCCCGCCCGCGCCCCGCCGCCGTGAGCGCCGTCACAGTCCCGGCGCACGACGGACGTCGGTCGGGCAGAGCGAAGACGGTCTCGGGGTTCCGCATCTCCGGCTGACGCCTGCGTGCGGAACGACGGTGGGTTTTTCCTTCTTCACCACCCCAACCTCGTCATTCCGGCCGAGCGGCAGCGAGAGCCGAAACCTCGCGCGGCCGGGCGGAAACACTGAGGATAAGGCCCTGATTTTCCATGTCATTCCCGCGCACGCGGGAATCCAGACCGGCGTTGCAAGCGGCACCGTCGCCTGGATCCCCGATCAAGTCGGGGATGACAATGAAGGGGTGATCCCGGATCAGGTCCGGGATGACCGTGGAAGGGGTGTGCGGGAAGACGGCTCGCCGGTGCCGGCTGCCGCCCCTACCGCTCGCCGATCGCCGGGACCTCGCGCTGGTCGGGGCCGGTATAGGCGGAGAGCGGGCGGATCAGCTTGTTGTCGGCGAGCTGCTCGATGACGTGGGCGGTCCAGCCGGTGATGCGGCTCATCACGAAGATCGGCGTGAACAGGTCGATGTCGAAGCCCATCAGGTAGTAGGCGGGTCCGGTGGGGAAGTCGAGATTGGGGTGGATGCCCTTGCGCTCGATGAAGGTTTTCTCCAGCACCTTGGAGATCTCGACCCATTTCTCGCCGCCGGTGTGGCGCGCCACGTCGTGATAGGCCTTGGTCATGGTGGGCACGCGGCTGTCGCCATGCTTGTAGACCCGGTGGCCGAAGCCCATGACCAGCTTCTTGTTGGCGATGGCGTCGTCGATCCAGGCCTGCGCCTTCTCCGGCTCGCCGATCTCCAGGAGCGTGTGCATCACCGCCTCGTTGGCGCCGCCGTGCAGCGGGCCCTTCAGCGCGGCAATGGCGCCGACGACCGCACCGTAGATGTCCGACAGGGTCGAGGCGATGACCCGGGCGGTGAAGGTGGAGGCGTTGAACGAGTGCTCGGCATAGAGGATCAGGCTGACGTCGAAGGCCTTGACGATCTCCGGGTCCGGCACCTTGCCGAAGCACATGTGGAAGAAGTTCTCGGCGAAGGAGAGGTCGTCGCGCGGGGCGATCGGCTCCTCACCCTTCCGGATGCGGTAGTCGGCGGCGACGATGGTCGGCGTCCTGGCCAGAATGGCGACCGATTTGCGGTAGTTGTCGGCCGGGTCGTTGTTCCAGGTGTCCTGGTCCTCCATGCCGAGGAAGGAGACGCCGGTGCGCACCGTGTCCATCGGATGGGCGGATTTCGGGAAGCGCCGGATCACCTGCATCAGGTCGTCGGAGAGGCCGCGCTGCCCGCGCTCCTGCCGGGTGAAGGCGTCGAGTTCGGCGCGGTTCGGCAGCTCGCCGTTCCACATCAGGTAGGCGACCTCCTCGAAGCTGCAGTGCCGGCAGAGGTCCTGCACGGCGTAACCGCGATAGATCAGGGAGTTGGTCTCGGGATTGACCTTGCTGACGGCGGTCTCGTCGACCACCACGCCGGCCAGGCCCTTCTTGATGTCGTCGCTCATGATTGACTTCCTCCCGTTCGCACCGTCGCGGCACGTGGATTGGCGGCCCCCGTCCGGACGCCCGGCGCTCAGACCTTGAAGTTGAAGATCGACTGGTCGAAGCGGTTGTAGTCCTCGTAGCGCAGCAGGTCGTAGAGGTCCTTGCGGGTCTGCATGTCGCCCAGGATGTTGTTCTGATGGCCGTCCCGCGCAATGGCGGAAAGCCCGTCGATGGCCGCCTTCATGGCCAGGCGCAGCGTGGTGACGGGATAGATCACCAGGTCGATGCCGATCGCCTCAAGGGTCTTGGCATCCAGCAGCCTGGACTTCCCGAACTCGGTCATGTTGGCCAGGATCGGCACGTCGAGCGCCTTGCGGAAGGCCTCGAACTCGCTCTCGTCCGCCATCGCCTCGGGGAAGATCATCTCCGCCCCGGCGTCGACATAGGCGCGCGCCCGGTCGATGGCCTTGTCGAGGCCCTCGATGGCGCGGGCGTCGGTACGGGCGATCAGCAGGAAGTTGGGGTCGCGCTTGGCGTCGGCGGCGGCGCGCAGCTTCTTCTGCATCTCCGCGATCTCCACCACCGACTTGTTGTCGAGATGGCCGCAGCGCTTGGGATTGACCTGGTCCTCCAGATGGCAGCCGGCGATGCCGGCCTCCTCCATGGTCTGGATGGTGCGGGCGACCGACATGGGCTCGCCGAAGCCGGTGTCGACGTCGATGATCGCCGGCAGCGTGGTGACCCGGGCGATCTGCTGGCCGCGGCCGGCCACCTCGCTCAGCGTCGTCAGGCCGATATCCGGCAGCGCCAGGTCGGCCGACAGCACGGCGCCGGAGATGTAGACGCCGTCGAAGCCGGCCTCCTCGATCGCCCGGGCGCAGAGCGGGTTGAAGGCACCGGGCACGCGCAGGATGGTGTCGCCCGCGAGACCGTCGCGCAGGGCCTGGCGCTTCTCCGCCGCACCGGTCTTGTTGAACAGCATCAGAAGATCCCCCGTTCGTCGCGGACGGCCTGTTCCAGGGCGCCTTCGGGCAGTTGCACGTTGAGGCCGGCGAGCGCGCCGCCCTCGAGCTCCGGCAGCCGCTGCACCAGGTCGAGGAAACGCTCGGCCTCCTCGGCCGTGATGATGCCCTCGGTCAGGGTGCGGAACTTGGCGACGTAGTTCTCGCGCACGAACGGCCTGGCGCCCAGCGGGTGGGCGTTGGCCACGGCGATCTCGTCCTCGATGCGGCGGCCGTCCTCCATGGTGACGACGACGCGGGCGCCGAAGGCCTTCACCTGCGGATCGGGGCTGTGATAGCGCTCCGTCCACTTCGGGTCCTCGACGGTGGAGACCTTGTGCCACAGCCGCACCGTGTCCGGCCGGCCGGCCCGCTCCGGCGCGTAGGAGCGGACATGGTGCCACTCCCCGTCCTGCAGGGCGACGGCGAAGATGTACATGATCGAGTGGTCGAGGGTCTCCCGGCTTGCCTTGGGGTCCATCTTCTGCGGGTCGTTGGCGCCGGTGCCGATGACGTAGTGGGTGTGGTGCGAGGTGTGCAGCACCACCGACTTCACCTGGTCGAAATCGCCGATCTTCGGGCCCATGCGGAAGGCGAGGTCGATCAGCGCCTGGCTTTGATACTCCGCGGAGTGCTCCTTGGTGTAGGTGTCGAGGATGGCGCGCTTGGGCTCGCCCGCTTCGGGCAGCGGGACCACGTATTCGGCCTCCGGGCCGTCCAGCATCCAGGCGATGACGCTGTCCTCGCCCTCGTAGATCGGCGACGGGGCGCCCTCGCCGCGCATCGTGCGGTCGACCGCCTCGATCGCCAGCTTGCCGGCATGGGCGGGGGCGTAGGCCTTCCAGGACGAGATCTCGCCCTTGCGGCTCTGCCGCGTGGTGCAGCTGACATGCAGGGCCTGCTGGATGGCCTGGTAGATGGTCTCCGTGCCGAGGCCCAGCAGCGTGCCGATGCCCGCCGCGGCCGCCGGACCGAGATGGGCGATGTGGTCGATCTTGTGCTTGTGCAGGCAGATGCCCTTCACGAGGTTCACCTGCATCTCGTAGCCCGTGGCGATGGCCTTGATCAGCGCCGCCCCCGACTTGCCGTGCGCCTGGGCGACGGCCAGGATCGGCGGGATGTTGTCGCCCGGGTGGCTGTAGTCGGCGGCCAGGAAGGTGTCGTGGAAGTCGAGCTCGCGCACCGCCGTGCCGTTGGCCCAGGCGGCCCATTCCGGGGAGAAGCCCTGAGCGTTGGCCACGCCGAAGACCTGCGCGGCGCGGCGTTCGCGCGGGTGGCAGAGCGCCTGGGAACGGGCGTTGGCGACCGGCCCGCGGTTGATCGCAGCGATCGCCACCGAAGCGTTGTCGATGATGCGGTTGACGATCATGTCGGCGACCGCCTCCTCGATCGCCACGTCGTCTGCGGCCACCGCGGCCATCTTCCAGGCGAGCTGGTCCTCGCGCGGCAGATGCTTCTTGGAGGGATAGACGCGAACCGTGTGATTGCGCATGGCGGCGGGGCTCCTCGTTCGCACCGGCGGCGCGGGCGGCGCGCGGCCGGCGGGGCGTTTCCTCGGCGACAGCCCGGATGTCCCGGCGCTATCCTCAGGGCCCCATGTGTAGGCGCGGCCGGGGCGGCCGATCAAGCCGCACAGCATTGCATGCCCCCATGCGGGCCACCGGTTCGCCCGGCGGTTCTCCCGGCGGATCTCCCTCGTGTCTCCCACCGGTTCCGCGGCCGGTCACGCGCATGCTTCTGGCGACGGCGCGGCAAACGCGATAGGGAGAAGGCGAGAACCGCGCCCGTGCCGGAGGACGGGCCCCCAGATTTACTCGCCGATCTGCGCCGGCGGGCCGCAACCGTCGCGAGGTCGCTGAAAGCATGCTGACAGGTGATTTCGGTCAGGGGATGCTGATCCCCTTCTCGGTGCTGCCGCTCCTGCTCACCCTGGTCGCCGCCGGGCTGTGGACCGACCAGTTGGGCGACCGGGAGGCCTGGCGCCTGCCGGCCGCCTACGTGACGGGCCTGGTCGCCGGCATCCTGCTGGTCGCCTTCAGCCTAAACCTGCCCTACCCGGCCATCGGCGCCGCCGTCGGGGTGATCGTGCTGGGCGTGATGGTGGCGCTGTCGGTCTCGCTGCACGGATTTCTCGGCATGCTGGTGGCGGCGGCGGTCGCGCTCTGGCAAGGTTACGCGGAGCTCGGCACGGCCGCCTTTCCCCTGGTGCGCTGGATCGGCCTGGGCGTTGGTGTCATTCTGGCGCTGGCGGCGGGGATCGGTCTGGGGGCCATGTTCGGCCGGGCGCTTGGCAACAGCGCCATCCGCTTCCTCGGACTGGTGATCGCCGCGCTCGGCCTCTGGCTGCTGTTCCAGGTGATCTGACCCGCGATGCCCGATCCGACGACATCCGACCACGAAGACAGCCGCGCCACCCGGTCCCGCCCCGGCCCGACACAGCGGCCCGGGCCGGCGCTGCGGCCCGACTACCAGGCGCAGGATCCCTATCGCCACGTGGTCGCCGGGCGCAAGGCGCTGGGCGCGGTGGTGCTGGCACTCATCCTGCTCGCCATGGCGCTGACCGTCCTCCTCTCCGGACGGAGCGAGGCCCAGGACCTGCGCTTCTTCCGCATCGGCACGGCCTCGCCGGCGGGCACCTATTTCCAGATCGGCGGCATGATCGCCAGCGCCATCTCCGGCCCGCCGGGCGCGCCGGACTGCACGCGCGGCGGCACCTGCGGGGTGCCGGGCATGATCGCCGTCGCCGTCGCCACCCAGGGCTCGGTGCAGAACATCGACCTGCTGCGCGCGGACGAGATCGAGGCGGCGATGGTCCAGTCCGACGTCGCCTACTGGGCGGCCAACGGCATCGGCCCCTTCGAGGGCCGCGCCGACCAGGCCTCGATCCAGGCGATTGGCCGGCTCTATACCGAGCAGCTGCATCTGGTGGTCAGGGCCGAGAGCGACATCGAGGAACTGGCCGACATCGCCGGCCACCGGGTGAGCCTGGGGGCGCCCGGTTCCGGCACCCTGGTGCTGGCCCAGCTGCTGCTCGACGCCATCGGCCTCGGCGAGGACGAGATCGCGCTCAGCTTCCTGCGCCCCGACGACGCCGCCGACCGCATGTTGGAGGGCGAGATCGACGCCTTCTTCGCCATCGGCGGCGCCCCCATCCTGGCGATCAGCGACCTGGCGCGGCGCATCCCCATCCGCCTGGTCTCCGTCGAGGGGCCGGACGTCATCGGCCTGGTCTACGACCAGCCGTTCCTGACCTCGGCGATCATCCCGCCCCGGCTCTACCGCAACGTCCCCGTGGCGCGCACCATCGGCGTCACCGCGATCCTCGTCGTGCGCTCGGATGTCGATGCCGACACGGTCTACCGGATCACCCGCGCGCTGTGGCATCCGACGACCTCGACCTTCCTGGCCAACGGTCACCCGCGCGGCCGCGACATCCGGCTCGGCGACGGCCTGGTGGGTGTGCCCATCGCCATCCATCCGGGGGCCGAGGCCTATTACGAGCTGGTCGGTCTCACCGGCATGGTGATCCGCGATCCGCCGCTGCGGCCCGAGGAGATGCCGCCGACGCTGGCCGAGGCCGAGGCGCTGGCCGGCGGCAGCTGACACCCGGCCGGTTGGTCATGTCCCTGGCGGCCGGCACTCAGTGGTCCTCCAGCACCCAGGGCTCGGCCGCCGCCGCGGCGTACCAGTCGCGCACCGGCGGCAGGTCGAGCAGGGCATCGACGTAAGCCTGCGAGACGGCGTCGAGCGGCACGTGATAGGTGCGCATGCGGGCGGCCACCGGCGTGAACATGACGTCGACCGCCCCCGGCGTGGCGCCGAAAAGGAAGTCGCCGGCGCCGCCGAAGGACGCGCGCAGTTCGCCCCAGAGCTGAGCGAGGCGGGCGACGTCGGCCAGGGCGGCTGGCGTGTGGCCGATGCCGGGCTTGTCGTGCTTCAGATCCATCGACATGTCGCGGCGCAGGGCGGCGAAACCGGCATGCATCTCCGAGGCCGCCGAGCGCGCCACGGCACGGGCATGAACGTCGGCGGGCCAGAGGCCGGCCTCGGGGTTCAGCTCGTTGGCGTATTCGAGGATCGCCAGGCTCTCCCAGACGCGGCCGCGCGGCGTCTTCAGCAACGGTACCAGGCCGGTCGGCGAGTGCTGCAGCAGGGTTTCCCGTGTCTCCGGCTGGTCGAGCGGGACGAGGAGCTCCTCGAACGCGATGCCGGCCAGGGTGAGGCCGAGCCAGCCGCGAAGCGACCAGGACGAATAGGCCTTGTTGCCGATGACGAGCGTATGATCGGCCATGCGCGCAAGCTCCTTCCGGGGTGATTGGCAAACCGCTGACGGGCGGGCATGGTGCTGGTCCCCGAACGGAGACAGCAAGACACGCGTATGACGGACCTGACCTGCTTCGACGACATGAGCGGCGAGACGCGCACCATCACCCCGCTCGCCGAATCCGCCGCGGCGGACTGGCTCCCCGGCCAGCCGCCGGCCACCGCCGCCCTGGCCCGTGCCGCCGGGTTCGCCGGCAAGCTGGGCGAGATCGCGCACGTGCCGGATGGCGGCGACGGCACGCGGGTGCTGGTCGGGCTGGGCGACGGACGGGACTGGCAGGTCTGGGGCGGCGTCGCCGAGCGGTTGCCCAAGACCAGCTACCGCATCGACGGCACGCTGGACGATCCGAGCTTCGCCGCGCTCGGCTGGGCGCTCGGCGCCTACCGGTTCGACCGCTACCAGAAGACCCGGCACGAACCGGCACGCCTGGTGCCGCCCGAGGGCGCGGACCGGCGCCGGGTCGAGGCGCTGGCGCGGGCGGCCTATCTGGTGCGCGACCTGGTCAACACCCCGGCCGGCGATCTGGGCCCCACGCAACTGGCCGAGGCGGCGGCCGACCTCGCCCGGCGGCACGGCGCGGCGATCGAGACCATCGTCGGCGAGGACCTGCTGGCCCGCAACTATCCGATGATCCACGCGGTCGGCCGGGCGGCGGCGGACGCCCCCCGGCTGATCGACCTGCGCTGGGGCGACGAGGCAGCGCCGAAGGTGACGCTGATCGGCAAGGGCGTGTGCTTCGACACCGGCGGCCTGGACCTGAAGCCGGCCAGCGGCATGCTGCTGATGAAGAAGGACATGGGTGGTGCCGCCCATGTGCTGGGCATCGCCCAGGCGATTATGGAGCTCGGCCTCGAGCTGCGCCTGCGCGTGCTGATCCCGGCGGTGGAGAACGCGGTTTCCGGCAACGCCTTCCGACCGCTCGACGTGCTGAGGAGCCGCAAGGGCACGACGGTCGAGATCGGCAACACCGACGCCGAGGGCCGCCTGGTGCTGGCCGACGCCATCACCGAGGCGGTGACCGAGCAGCCCGACTATCTGATCGACTTCGCCACGCTGACCGGTGCCGCCCGGGTGGCGCTGGGCACCGACCTGCCGGCGCTCTTCGTCAATGCCGAGGACATGGCGACCGACCTGTTGCAGGCCGCCGACCGGGCGCGCGACCCGGTCTGGCGCCTGCCGCTCTGGCCCGGCTACCGCGCGCAGCTCAGGTCAAGCGTGGCGGACCTGTCCAACACCGGCGAAGGGCATTTCGGCGGCGCCATCACCGCCGCCCTGTTCCTGGAGCATTTCGTGCCCGAGGGCCAGAAATGGGCCCATCTCGACATCATGGCCTGGAACACCGCCAACCGGCCGTCCCGGCCCAAGGGCGGCGAGGCCCTTGGCCTGCGCGCGGTGGTGGAGATGCTGAGCGCCCGCTATGGCGGCTGAGCTGCTGCCCGGCCGCTACCGCGTGGTCGCGGCGCACCTGCCGATGCTGAGGGAGCCGGGCGACGCCGGGGCCGGCTACATCTCCCAGCTGCTGTTCGGCGAGGCGTTCGAGGTGTCCGGCCGGGACGGCGCCTTCGTCTTCGGCCGCTCGTCCCATGACGGCTACGAGGGCTGGGTGGCGGGCGGCGCGCTCGGCCCCGATATCGAGCCGACCCACCGGATCGGCGCGCTCGCCGCCTTCGTCTACCCGGCGCCGACCTTCAAGGCGGGCCCGCGCATGCGTCTCAGCCTCGGCGCCCCGGTCACCGTGGTGGGAGAGGACGGCCGCTATGCCGAACTGGCCGACGGCCGCGGCTGGGTCGCCACCGCTGCCCTGGTGGCGGCCGGCCGGCGCGATCCGGACTGGGCGGCGACGGCCCTGCGCTTCCTGGGCACGCCCTATCTCTGGGGCGGACGCACCGCCTGGGGCATCGACTGCTCGGGCCTGACCCAGATCGCCCTCGGCCTCGCCGGCCACGCCCTGCCGCGGGACTCCCGTCCCCAGGCTGACGCGCCGCTGGGCGCGGCCATCGCGCCCGGAGACAGCCTCGTCCGCGGTGACCTGGTCTTCTTCCCCGGCCATGTCGCCGTCATGCTGGACGCGGAGACCTGCGTGCATGCCTCGAGCGACTGGGCCGCCGTCGTGGTAGAACCGCTTTCCGTGGTCGATCGCCGGCTGGCGGCGCGCGAGGGCAAGGGGATCACCGGCGTTCGCCGCCCGCCCGCCGCACCGCCGCCGTCGCCCGACCGAGCCCGCTGAGGACAGCCGCCGCCATGTGCCGTTGGATCGCCTATTCCGGAGTCCCGGTGTTTCTCGACAGCCTGGTCTCCACGCCCGATCACTCGCTGATCCGGCAGAGCCAGCACGCCCACGAGGCCAAGGCGGAGACCAATGGCGACGGCTTCGGCGTCGGCTGGTACGACCAGCACGCCGAGCCGGGCATCTTCCGCGAGGTGCTGCCGGCCTGGTCGGACGACAATCTGCGCAGCCTCTGCCGGCAGATCCGCTCCCGCCTGTTCTTCGCCCATGTCCGCGCCTCCACCGGCACGGCGACCAGCCGGGCCAACTGCCATCCCTTCGCGCACGACCGCTGGATGTTCATGCACAACGGCCAGATCGGCGGCTATGCCGTGCTGCGCCGGGCGCTGGAGGCGATGATCCCCGACGCGCTCTACCATCGCCGGGTGGGCACGACCGACAGCGAGGCGCTGTTCCTCGCCTTCTTCGCCGAGGGGCTGGCCGACGACCCGGTCGGCGCGGTCAGCCGCACGCTGTCGGCCATAGACGGCCTGCGCCGCGACCGCGGCATCGCCGAGCCGATCCGCTTCACCGCCGCGCTGAGCGATGGCGAGAGCCTCTACGCCTTCCGCTTCGCCACCGACGCCTTCGCGCCCTCGCTCTACCACCGGCCGCAGGCCGGGGCCGGCGTCACCGTGGTCTCCGAGCCGCCCGACCTGGAACGCGACAGCTGGCGCCAGGTGCCGCCGGGCCATGTGCTGGTGGCCAGCCCCAGCCAGCCCTGCACGCTGCTGCCCTTCATGGCGGCGGCCGAGGCGGCGTGACGGACCGCCGCGTCGCCTGCCACGCACACCCGGCCTGACCGGCGGGCTCAGTAGCCGCGGGCGTAGTCGACGACGTAGCGCAGCGGCCGGCCGGCCTCGCAATCCTTGATCTGCTGGGCGATCACCGGCCCGGCGGTGACCGCGAAGGTGACGCTGGCGACATGCGGCGTGATCCGGATGCGCGTGTCGGCCCAGAACGGGTGGTCCTCCGGCAGCGGCTCGGTCTCGAAGACGTCGAGGGCGGCGCCGGAGAGGTGGCCGCGGTCGAGCGCCGGGATCAGGTCCTCCTCGCGCAGCAGCGCGCCGCGGCCGGCATTGATCAGATAGGCGCCGGGCCTGGCGGCGGCGAACAGGTCGGCGTTCAGCAGATGGCGGGTCTCCACGGTCAGCGGCAGCAGGCAGACGATGACGTCGGCCTGGCCGATCGCCTGTCGCAGCCCGTCCTGGCCGGCATAGCACGTCAGGCCCTCGATCTCCTTCAGCGTGCGGCTCCAGCCCAGCATGCGGAAGCCGACGCGGCGCAGCACCTGCGCCGCGTCGCCGCCGAGCTCGCCCAGGCCCAGCATCAGCACGGCGTGCTGCCGGGCCAGCGTCTCCTTCTCCTTCACCCATTTCCCCGCCCGGTCATGGGCCCGGTAGGCGTCGGCCTTGCGGTGCCATTCGACGACGCGCCAGACCACGAACTCGGTCATCGCCTCGGTCAGGCCCGGATCGACGAGGCGGCACAGCGGTACGTCGCGCGGCATGCCCTGCTGGCCGACGATGGCATCCACCCCGGCACCCAGGTTGAACACCGCCTTCAGGTTGACGAGCGGCGCCATCAGCGCCGCCGGCGGCTTCCAGACGATGGCGTAGCGGATGTCGGCGGGGTCGTAGTCGTCCTCGGGCGTGACGACGGGCATGTCGACGCCGGCGCCGACCAGCGCCTCGCGCCATTCCCCGGCTTGATCCGACTTGGAGATGAAGAGGATGGTCATCGGGGGTCTCCGCGGCGGCCGCATGTCGGGGGGGCGGCCGATCAGGGCCCGAACAGGGGGCCGATCAGCCAGCGCAAGGCGTAGGCGAAAACCCCGAGCGTGACAACACCCGCGACCCACAGGCCGGCGAACCACAGCAGGCGGCGGTGGCGGTCCTTCATGACCAGCCGATCGGCGGGGATCCGCCGCCCATCAGTGATAGCCCTGCCCCGGCCGCACCTTCCCCCGGAAGGAGCGGTAGGCGTAGACGGTGTAGACCAGAACCATCGGCAGGGTGACGGCGATGGCGATCAGCAGGAAGACCTGCGTCGTCTCCGGCACGGTGGCGTCCCAATAGGTCACCGAGGGCGGCACGATGTTGGGGTAGAGGCTGTAGGCGATGCCGAACATGCCGAGCAGGAACAGGCCGATGGCGGTGAAGAAGGGCCGCCGCTCCGCCGTCATGGCGTCGCGCCACAGCAGCAGGGCCAGCGCCGCCGCGGCCAGGGGCACCCAGGCGAGCCAGGCGAGGTTCCAGCCGCCGAACCAGCGCTCCGCCACGCTGTCGTGCAGCAGCGGCGTGACGCCCGAGACCACGGCCATGGCCGCCATCGTGGCGACCAGCGCCAGCCGCGCCCAGTGCCGGGCGAGACCCTGCAACGTCCCTTGCGTCTTGATGATCAGCCAGCCGGCGCCGAGGAGGGCGTAGCCGGCCATGACGCCGAGCCCCGTCATCACCGTGAACCAGGAGAGGAAGTCGAAGCTGCCGCCGGCGAAATGACCGTCGATCACCGTCACGCCCTGGATCAGCCCGCCCAGCAGCATGCCCTGCAGGAACCCGGCCCCCATCGAGCCGGCCGCGAAGGCCGTCGACCAGATCCAGCGGGTCGTCGTCGCCTTCATGCGGAACTCGAAGGCGACGCCGCGGAAGATCAGACAGAACAGCATGCCCATCAGCGGCAGGTAGAAGGCCGGCAGCGCCACCGCGTAGGCGCCCGGGAAGGCTGCCAGCAGGCCGCCGCCGGCCAGCACCAGCCAGGTCTCGTTGCCGTCCCAGACCGGGGCGATCGAGCCGATCATCAGGTCGCGCTGCGCGGTCGTGCGGGCGAAGGGGAACAGCACGCCGATGCCGAGGTCGAAGCCGTCGAGCACCACATAGGCGATCACGGCGACGACGATGACACCGGCGAGGACGAGCGTCAGATCCATGGCGGTCAGTCCCCGTCCGCCGGGGAGACGACGGCGCTGACCGGTCGGGCGCCGCGCATCGCCTCGGGTGTGTCCTGCCGCCGGCGGTCCTCCGAATCGGGCGCCGGTTCGGGACCCTGCCGCACGACGCGGTGGACGAAGTAGAGGAAGGTGGCGAAGACCAGGGCGTAGACCACGACGAAGGTGGCCAGCGACCAGGCGACGCTGCCCGCCGCCACCGGGGAGACGCTGTCGGCCGTGCGCAAGAGGCCGTGGACGGTGAAGGGCTGGCGGCCGACCTCCGCCGTGATCCAGCCCATGATGGTGGCGATGAAGCCGGCCGGAATGGCGGCGACCAGGCAGCGCTGCAGCCAGCGCGACCGGTAGAGCCGACCCCGCCAGCGTGCCACCGCCCCCCAGACCGCCAGTCCCAGCATGGCGAAGCCCAGCCCGACCATGACCCGGAAGGCGAAGAAGACGATGGCGACCGGTGGCTGGTCCTCGGGCGGCACCTCGCGCAGGCCCGGCACGGTGCCGTTCCAGTCATGGGTCAGGATCAGCGAGGCGAGATGCGGGATGCCGATCTCGACATCGTTGGCCTGGGCCGTCTCGTCCGGCCAGGCGAAAAGCAGCAGCGGCGCGCCCTGCCTGGTCTCCCAGTTGCCCTCCATCGCCGCCACCTTCATCGGCTGGTGCTCCAGCACGTTGAGGCCGTGCAGGTCGCCGATGAAGATCTGCGCCGGCGCCAGCACCAGGGCCATCCACATCGCCAGCGACAGGCCCTTGCGGGCGGCGGCGGTGGCGATGCCGCGCAACAGGTGATAGGCCGAGACGCCGGCCACCACGAAGGACACGGTCAGGAAGGAGGCCGTCACCATGTGGGCGACGCGATAGGGCATGGAGGGGTTGAAGATCACCGCCCACCAGTCGACCGGGTGGAACTGGCCATCGACCATCTCGAACCCGGCCGGCGTGTGCATCCAGGAATTGGCGGCGAGGATCCAGAAGGCGGAGTTCAGCGTGCCCAGCGCCACCAGCACCGTGGCGACGAAATGCAGCCGGTTGCCGACCCGTTCCCAGCCGAACAGCATGATGCCGATGAAGCCGGCCTCGACGAAGAACGCGGTCAGCACCTCGATGGCGAGCAGCGGCCCCAGGACCGGCGCCGTGGCGCGGGCGAACTCGGAGAAGTTGGTGCCGAACTCGTAGGACAGCACGATGCCGGAGACCACGCCGATGCCGAAGGCGAGCGCGAAGATCTTCACCCAGAACCGGTAGAGCCGCCTGTACTGCTCGTTGCCCGTCCTCAGCCACAGCCCCTCGAGGAAGACGAGGAACATGGCCAGCCCGATGGTCAGCGTCGGGAACAGGATGTGGAAGCCGATGGTGAAGCCGAACTGGATTCGGGAGAGGATCAGGGCATCCATCGCCGGGTCTTCCCTCTTGGCTCGGCAGGTCGGCGAGCGGAGACTAGCATGGCGGGGCGTCCCCCCATACCTCGCCGAGACCACGGCCCGGCGCAAGTCCGCGCGTCCCGTCGCCGCATCGGACGGCGGGGCAACCTAGGCCGGAGAAGACGGGATACCGGTCCCGGATCAGCAGCGCGTCACTGGCGTGCCGCGCCGCATCCGGGATGACGACGAAGGAAACTCAGCAGATAAGAATAAGGCGTCGTCCCGGGCGCGATGCGGCGCGGAGTGCCGCCTCGCAGACCCGGGACCGGTCGGGCGTCTTCGCCAACTCCCGATCCGTGATGACTGGATACCGGTCCCCGCCTACCCCGCCGCGACGGCGTCGCCCCAGGGGGAGAGCGGCTCGGTGGCGCCCCAGCGGATGCCCTCGGCGTCGATCATCACGCCGGCGGGGCAGGCGAAGGCGTAGGGGAACATGGTGCGCCTGGTCTCCGCCGCGTCGAAGGCGCCGGCGAGCGACTCCAGGGTTTCCGGCGGCAGGCTGTTGTCGGCGACGGCGATGGCGGGGCCGCTGGCATCGACCCGGGGCGTGTGGAAGGCGCGGTCGAGGTCCATGCGGTAGTCGACCAGGAAGCCCAGCAGGTTGGCCACCGCCGGCATGATCTTGCGCCCGCCCGAGGCGCCGACGGCGAAGCGGCGATGGGTCTCGCCCACCGGGTACTCGCCGATGACCGGGCAGACGTTCATCAGGCAGCGCTTGCCCGGCGCGATGGAGTTCGGCTTGCCGGGCTCGGTGTCGAACCAGAGCATGCCGTTGTTCATCAGCAGGCCGGTCGACGGACCGATCAGCTTGGCGCCGAAGATCTCCAGCAGCGTCTGGGTCTGGCAGACGATATTGCCGGCCGCGTCCACCACGGCGAAATGGGTGGTGCAGGCGGGCACTTCCTCGCCCGGCTCGTCGCCCATGCTGTCGAGCCGGCGGGCATAGGCGCCCTGCAGGGCGGCGATCAGCGAGGCGTAGAAGGCGGTGTCCGGGGCCGCCTCCTCCTTCGGCGACCAGGCGGCGCCGAGCCGGGCCAGCGTGTCGGCCAGCGTCGGTCCGGCGGTCAGCCCGGGCACCGCCCATATGGTGGCGTCGCGATAGGCGATGGTGAGCGGGTCCGGTTCCCGCACCCGGTAGGACGCCAGATCGTGGGCGTCCAGGAAGCCGCCGGCCGCCTGGATATCCCGGGCGATGGCGGCGGCGATGTCGCCCTCGTAGAAGTCGCGCGGGCCGGCATGGGCGAGCCGTTCCAGCGTGTCGGCCATGCGGCCCAGCGAGACGCGCTTGTCCGACAGCGCCGTCCAGCCGGCCAGCATCGGCCACCGCCCGTCCTCCAGGAAGGTGGCGGCGGAGGCGGGATCGGCCGACAGTTCGCGCGCGCATGAGGCGATGACCAGGGCGGCGTACCAGTCGATCGCCAGCCCCTGCCGGGCCAGGTTGGCGGCCGGCAGGGCGAGGTCGCGCCAGGGCATGCGGCCCCAGCGGCCATGCGCCGTCTCGATGCCGGCGATGGTTCCCGGCACCGCCACGGCCAGGGGGCCGAGCGCGTTGCGGTCCTCCTTGACCACCGGCCAGGGGAACAGCTTGTCCGACGGCGGCCGATCGGGGTCGAGCGGGTAGGCCGAGGGGTCGAGACCGGCCGGCGAGGCCATGCCGTAGTCGAAGGCGTAGGCGCGCTGCTCCTCCTGGCGCCAGACCATCATGGCGCCGCCGCCGGCGGGTCCGCTCATCCACGGTTCCAGCACGCCCAGCGCCAGCGAGGTGGCGACCGCGGCGTCGACCGCGTCGCCGCCCGCCTCCAGCACCTCCGCCCCGACCGCGGCGGCGCGCCAGTGCTGCGAGGCGACGATACCCCGCCGGGACCGCGTGGCCGGCTTGACGGTGCGCTGGGAGGGGGAGAAGTTGGCGGAGGTCATGGAGGCGTCTATCGGTTTGGCGGGATTGGGAAGATCGGAGTTCCCGCACTCAAATTGTCATTCCCGGCCTGACCGGGAATCCAGACGGCTGTGCCGCCTTCTCGGCCAGTCTGGATTCCCGCTTTCGCGGGAATGACAAGGGAAGATAGTGGAAACGCCAATAACTTCAATTGATTAACATGCCACACGACGTACGGGCCGGGATCAAGGCGGCGGCCTCGCCCACAACCCATGTCACATCGCCACCACGCCGGTCTCCACCGCCTCGAGGTCGAAGGCGGCCTTGAACAGGGCCTGGGTGTAGGGATCCTTGGGGCGTTCGAAGACCTCGTGCGCGTCGCCATGCTCGACGACCTTGCCGTTCTTCATGACGATGATCTCGTCCGACAGGGCGCGCACCACCTTCAGGTCGTGGCTGATGAACAGATAGGCGAGGCTGTGGCGCTTCTGCAGGTCGCGCAGCAGGTCGACGATCTGCGCCTGCACCGACATGTCGAGGGCCGAGGTCGGCTCGTCGAGCACCACGAGGCTGGGCTTCAGCACCATGGCCCGGGCGATGGCGATGCGCTGGCGCTGGCCGCCGGAGAATTCGTGCGGGTAGCGGTGCCGGCTCTCCGGGTCGATGCCGACCTCGCGCAGAACCTCGACGATCATGCCCTCGCGCTCGTCGTCGTCCCGGCCGATGTGGTGGACCTTCAGCCCCTCGGCGACGATCTCGGCGATCGACATGCGCGGACTGAGGCTGCCATAGGGATCCTGGAAGACGATCTGCATCTCGCGCCGGAGCGGGCGCATGCCGGAGAAGGAGAGATCGCTGATCTCGGTCTCGCCGAAGCGGATGTCGCCCTCCGAGGAGATCAGGCGCAGGAGCGCCATGCCCAGCGTCGTCTTGCCCGAGCCCGACTCGCCGACCACGCCGACGGTGTGTCCCCGGCGGATGGTGACGTCGATGCCGTCCACCGCCTTCACGTGGTCGACCGTCCGCCTGAGGATGCCCTTCCTGATCGGGAACCAGACCTTGACCCGGTCGCCCTTCATGACGATCGGCGCGTCGGCCGGGGCGTGGGCGGGCTCGCCCTTGGGCTCCGCCGACAGCAGCATCTGCGTGTAGGGGTGCTCGGGCCGGGCGAACAGGTCGCGCGTCGACTTCGATTCGACGATCTCGCCCTTGTTCATGACGCAGACATGGTCGGCCATCTTGCGCACGATGGAGAGGTCGTGGGTGATCAGCAGCAGCGCCATGCCGAAGCGCGCCTGCAGGTCCTTCAGCAGCTTCAGGATCTGCGCCTGGATGGTGACGTCGAGCGCCGTGGTCGGTTCGTCGGCGATCAGCAGGTCCGGCTCGTTGGCCAGCGCCATGGCGATCATCACGCGCTGCCTCTGGCCGCCGGAGAGCTCGTGCGGATAGGCGTTGAGGCGCTTCTCGGGCTCGGGCAGGCCGACCAGGCGCAGCAGTTCCAGGCAGCGGTTGCGGGCCTGCGCCCGGCCCAGGCCCTTGTGCACGAACAGCACCTCGGAGACCTGCTTCTCGATGGTGTGAAGCGGGTTCAGCGAGGTCATCGGCTCCTGGAAGATGAAGGAGATCTGGTTGCCGCGAACCTCGCGCAGGCGCTTCTCCCCCGCCCCCAGAAGCTCCTTGCCGCGGAAGCGGATGGAGCCGCTCGGATGGGTCGCCATCGGATAGGGCAGCAGCTGCAGTATGGAGAGCGCGGAGACCGACTTGCCCGAGCCCGACTCGCCCACCAGCGCCAGGGTCTCGCCCTTGGCGATGCGGAAGTCGATGCCGCGCACCGCCTCGACCGTCTGACCCGGCATCTCGAAATGCACGCGCAAGTCGCGGACCTCGAGCAGCGGGCCGTCGCCGGCGTCCGCCACGGTGGTCCGGCGTGGCTCCGCCGCGCTCTGGACCTCGCTCTGGCTTCCGGTTTCGGACGTCATGCCGCGGTCTTCTCCTCGCGCTTCTTGCCGGGCCTGCGCTTGCGGGCCCGGACGGCCTTCGCGCCGCCGCCGAATGCCTTACGCGGGTCGAAGGCGTCGCGCAACGCCTCGCCGATGAAGACCAGCAGGCTGAGCATGATGGCCAGCGAGAAGAAGGCGGTGAAGCCGAGCCAGGGCGCCTGCAGGTTGCGCTTGGCCTGGTTGATCAGCTCGCCCAGCGAGGCCGAGCCCGGCGGCAGCCCGAAGCCGAGGAAGTCGAGCGCCGTCAGCGTCGTCACCGAGGAGGTCAGGATGAACGGCAGGAAGGTGATGGTCGCCACCATGGCGTTGGGCAGCACATGGCGGAACATGATCACCCGATCGGGCTGGCCCAGCGCCCTGGCCGCGCGGATATAGTCGAAGTTGCGCGCCCGCAGGAACTCCGCGCGCACCACGGCGACGGGTGCCGTCCAGCTGAACAGCAGCATGACGATCAGCAGCAGCCAGAAGCTGGGGACCAGCACGGCGGAGACGATGATCAGGATGTAGAGGCCGGGCAGGCCCTCCCAGACCTCGATCAGGCGCTGGAAGACGAGGTCGGTCCAGCCGCCGAAATAGCCCTGCACCGCGCCGGCGGCGACGCCGACCACCATGATGCCGAGCGTCAGGATCAGCCCGAACAGCACGGAGATGCGGAAGCCGTAGATCAGCCGCGCCAGAACGTCGCGGCCCTGATCGTCGGTGCCCAGCCAGTTGACGCTGTCCGGCGGCGAGGGCGCGGGCTGCGGCAGGTCGTAGTTGATGGTGCGGTAGGAGAAGGGGATCGGCGGCCAGAGCGCCCAGCCGCCCTCGTCGATCAGTTCCTGCACGAAGGGATCGCGGTAATCCGCCTCGGTCGGGAAGTCGCCGCCGAAGGCGGTCTCCGGATAGGTGTTGAAGACGGGGGTGTAGATCTCGCCCTCGAAATAGACGACGAGGGGCCGGTCGTTAGCGATGAACTCTGCCCCCAGCGTGACGAAGAACAGGATCGAGAAGATCCACAGCGACCAGAAGCCGCGCTTGTTGGCGCGGAAATTGGCCAGCCGGCGCTGGGTGATCGGGCTGATCCTGATGAGCCCGAGGAAGCGCACCGGCCTGGTCGGCGTCACGCCCTGAAGGTTGCCGCCCGCCTCAGACACGTCGGGCCTCGAAGTCGATGCGCGGGTCGATGACGGTGTAGATCACGTCGGTCAGGATCTTCATCAAGAGCCCGACGAGCGTGAAGAAATAGAGCGTGGCGAAGACGATCGGATAGTCGCGGTTGACCACCGCCTCGAAGCCGAGCAGGCCGAGCCCGTCGAGCGAGAAGATGGTCTCGATCAGCAGCGCGCCGGTGAAGAACACGCTGAGCAGTGCTGCCGGGAAGCCGGCAATGACGATCAGCATGGCGTTGCGGAAGACGTGGCCGTAGAGCACGCGCCGCTCGGTCAGGCCCTTGGCCCTGGCGGTCATCACGTACATCGAGTTGATCTGGTCGATGAACGAATTCTTGGTCAGCATGGTCAGCGTGGCGAAGGAGCTGATCACCATGGCCAGCACCGGCAGCGTCATGTGCCAGAAATAGTCGGCGATCTGGCCGAGCAGGCTGAGGCTCTCGAAATCGTCGGAGACGATGCCCCGGAGCGGGAACCAGTCGAGATAGCGGCCGCCGGCGAAGACGATGATCAGCAGCACCGCGAAGAGGAAGTTGGGTATGGCGTAGCCGACGATGATCGCGCCCGAGGTCCAGACGTCGAAGCGCGAGCCGTCGCGCACCGCCTTGCGGATGCCCAGCGGGATGCACACCAGATAGGTGATCAGCGTCGTCCACAGGCCGAGCGAGATGGAGACCGGCATCTTGTCGATGATCAGGTCGACGACGCGCTGGCCGCGGAAATAGCTCTCCCCGAAGTCGAAGGTCAGGTAGTTGCCCATCATCAGGAAGAAGCGCTCGTGGAGCGGCCGGTCGAAGCCGAACTGGCGCTCCAACTCCTCGATGAACTCCGGCGGCAGGCCCTGGGCGCCGCGATAGCGCGAGGTGGCGTCGCCGCCGCCCCCGCCGCCGCGGTCGGTCTGCTGCTCCTGCGCCTGCTGCAGGTCGCCGCCACCACCGCCGGTGAAGCGCGCCGTGGCGTCGACCGCCGTGCCCTGGATCTCGGCGATCATCTGCTCGATCGGGCCGCCCGGGGCGAGCTGCACGACGAAGAAGTTGATCACCATGATCCCGAACAGCGTCGGGATCACCAGCAACAGACGGCGGACGATATAGGCGAGCATCTAGGGCGGCTGTCCGGTCCCGGGGTTCAGCGGTTGCGCCGGGTCGGGAGGTCTGCCGCCCGTTCCGGGTCGTACCACCAGGTGGAGGGGAAGCCGATGCCGTAGTCCGGGTTCTCGGCCGGCTGGCCGAACACGTCCCAATAGGCGATCCGGTAGTGGTCGAGATAGTAGGACGGGATGATCCAGTGGCCGCGCAGCAGCACCCGGTCGAGCGCCCGCACCGCCGCCTGCAGCCGCTCCTCGTCACGCTCCTGGCGGACCGCCACGATGTCGTCGAGCAGCTGGTCGACCGCCGGATCGGCGATGCCGGGCCAGTTGGCCGAGGCCGGATCGTCGACCGCCGCGCTCTCGAAATAGGTTCGCAGCTCGCCGCCCGGCGGCGGGAAGAAATTGGCGCCGATATAGATCATGTCGTAGTCGAACTCGTCGGTCCGGCGCTCCCACTGGGCCGGGTCGACGACGCGCAGGCTGGCGTCGATACCCGCCGCCTGCAGGTTCTCCACATAAGGCAGGATCACCCGTTCCAGGGTCGGCCCGTTGACCAGGAACTCGATCTCCATCCGCTCGCCGGTCTCCTGGGACACCAGCCGGCCCTGCCCGTCGATCTCCCAGCCCGCCTCGCGGAACAGGCCGAGCGCGGTGCGCAGGTTCTCGCGGATTCGGCCCGAGCCGTCGGTGGTCGGCACGGTGAAGGGCTCGGTGAAGACGCTTTCCGGGATCTCCTCGCGCAGCGGCTCGAGGAAGCTCATCTCCGCCTCGGTCGGCAGCGGGTAATCCTGCGTGCCGTAGTCGGAGTTGGGGAAGTAGGAATAGGCGCGCGCGTACTGGCCATAGAAGATGTTGGCGCGGGTCCACTCGAAATCCCAGAGATAGCCCAGCGCCTCGCGCACCCGGATGTCCTGGAACTGCGGCCGGCGGGTGTTGAAGACGAAGCCGACATAGCCGCGCGGCGAGTTGTCGGCGATCGAGTCGTCGCGCACGATCGACCCGTTGTTGACCGGCTCGACATTGTAGCCGGTGGCCCAGCGGCTCGCCTGGTTCTCCGACCAGAAGTCGAACTCGCCGGCCAGGAAGGCCTCGAACATCACGTCGACATCGCGGAAATAGATGTAGGTGATGCGGTCGAAATTGTTCTGGCCGACGTTCACCGGCAGGTCTTCCGCCCAGTAGTCCTCGACCCGGCGATAGGTGATCGAGCGGCCCGGATCGACGCTCTCGATGGTGTAGGGCCCCTCGTAGAGCACCGGTTCGAGATAGGATTCGACCGGGTCGCGGCCCGAGGCCTCCCACCAGTGCTCCGGCCAAGGGGACAGACCGGCGGCAAGGCCGACCGTGGCCCAGTTCTCGGTGGTCGAGAACTCGACCCGCAACTGCCGGTCGTTCAGCGCCTCGACCGAAACGAGGTCGCGGTAGAACTCGCGCAGCAGCGGCCGGGCATGCTCCTTGATGATGTCGAAGGCGAAGACGAAGTCGCCGGCGACGATGGGCTCGCCATCGTGCCAGCGGGCCTCCTCGCGGATGGTGAACACGGCGTAGGACAGGTCGTCGGGCAGGGCCACGCTCTCGGCGATCGAGGCGTAGTAGTCGTCGAGCGCGTCCGCGGTCCCGGTGAACAGGCTGTCGCCGGTCAGCCCGATGCCGGCCGGCCAGGTGCCGCCGATGGTGATGGTGTCGAGGCGCTCGAAGGTGCCGTAGGCGCTGAGCACCAGGTGGCCGCCGGTCGGCGCGTCGGGATTGACGTAGTCGAAATGCTCGAAATCCGCCGGATAGACCGGGTCGCCGAATTCCGAGAAGGCGCTGAGCACTGTCAGGCCCTCGATATTGGCGTCGAGGGCGGCCCGGTCGACCTCCTGGGCCCCGGCGGGGGCGGCCAGCACGAGGCCGGAGAGCAGCGCGGCCGCCAGGGCGGCGGCGGTCGGTCGGCGAAGCATGGTCCCCTCCTTCACCTGTCCATCGGGTCGTTTCTGATCAGCATACGCGAAGTCGCGGCCGGCCGGCCCGCACAAACGCTGGATCCTGACGAGGCACATCGGATCAGCGTCCGGCCTGTTCGAGGGCGCGGTCGCGCTCCGGGTCGATCCACCAGGTCTCCTGGAAGCCGATCGTGTTCACCCGGCCGATATCGAGGCGCGGATGGCGCTCGGGGAAGCCGAAGCGGTCCCAATAGGCGATCCATGCTTCGTCGGAATGCCAGTGCGGCACGACGTACCAGCCGGCCATCAGCACCCGGTCGAGGGCGCGGGTCAGCGCCTGCTTCTCGGCGATGTCGTTGGCGGCGACGATCCGTTCCAGCAGATCGTCGACCACGGGATCCTCGATGCCGATGATGTTGGCCGAGCCGTTCTCGTCCGCCGCCTCGGAATGGAAGCGGTTGCGCTCGAAGCTGCCGGGCGGCGGGTAGAACGAATAGGCGAAGGAGATGATCTCGAAATCCCGGTCCTCGTAGCGACGCTGGTACTGCGCGGAATCGACGATGCGGATGCCGGCGTCGATGCCGATCGCGCGCATCTCCTCGACGAAGGGCGCGGTGTGCGGTTCCAGGACGCTCGAGGACAGCAGGATCTCGGCGCTCATCTGCGTGCCCGAGGCGTCGACCAGGCGGCCGGCGCCGTCGAGCGTCCAGCCGGCATCCTGCAGCAGGTCGAGGGCGATGCGCCGGTTGGCCCGCGGCACGCCCGGCCGGTCGGCGTTGGCGCTGTCGGGCAGGACGATCGGCTGCTCGAAGATCCAGTCGGGCACCTGGCCGCGATACGCCTCCAGAATTTCGAGTTCCCGCCCCTCCGGCAGCCCGCTCTGGGAATAGTCCTCGGAGCCCAGGAAATAGGAGGAGATGCGGTCGCGCAGGCCGTACATCACGTTCTGGCGCACGAATTCGAACGGATAGAGAAAGTTCAGCGCCTCGCGCACCCGGATGTCGGCGAATTGCGGCTGGCGCGTGTTGAAGAAGAAGCCCTGCATGCCGCGATAGCTGATGGCCGGTATCTCGGCGCGCAGCAGCCGGCCAGCCTCGACCGCCGGCGTGTCGTAACCGATGCCCCAGTTGCGCGACGACAGTTCGACCTGGAAGTCGTAGGCGCCGCCGAGAAAGGCCTCGAACATGATCGTGCGGTCGCGGTAGAAGTCGTAGACCACGCGCTCGAAATTCCAGCGCCCGCGGTTGACCGGCAGGTCGCGGCCCCAGTAGTCCGCCACCCGCTCATAGGTCAGCGAGCGGCCGGCATCGACATCGACCAGGCGGTAGGGGCCGCTGCCGAGCGGCGGCTCCAGCGTGCTCTCACCCAGCGCGCGGCCCTCGGCCGTCCACCAGTGGCGCGGCATGATGGTCATGCCGGCAAGCTGGGCGATGGCCGAGCGGGTGCCGCCCCCGTCGAATTCGAAGCGCGCGGTGCGGTCGTCGATCACCTGGGCGCTGCTGACCTCCTCATAGGCCGCCTGCAGGAAGGGGCGCGCCAGATCGGTCTCCATCACCGCCTCGTAGGACCAGACCACGTCCGCGGCGGTCACCGGCTCGCCGTCGTGCCAGCGGGCGTCGGGATGCAGCACGAACTCCACCCAGGCGAGGTCTTCCGGATAGCGCACGCTTTCGGCCAGCAGCGGATAGAAGACGCCGACCTGATCCTGGCTCTCGGCCAGCAGGCTGTCGTAGAGCAGCCCCAGCGAACGGGGAAACTCGCCGGCGATCGGCACGAAGTTCAGGGTGTCGAAGCTGTTATAGGCCGACAGCGTGATGGTCCCGCCCTGCGGCGCGTCGGGGTCGGCATAAGGCAGGTGGTCGAAGCCCGGCGCCAGGTCCGGCGTGTCGAACTCGCTGAAGAACGGCTCCTCGACGATCTGCGCCGGGACGCCGGCCGGCACCAAGAGCGCGAGCGCCACGACGACGGCCAGCAGGCGCAGGACGCGCCTCATTGGGCTGAGCGATGGTGCCGGCAGCGCGGTCATGATGGGTGGCCTTCCAAGCTCCTGACAGGCCAATGACTCTATCGACCTCCACGGCGTCATCAAGTCCCGCGACCTTGCCGCTTCCAAGGCGCCGGAGTCCACCGGCGTCACGAAGCCGACAAGATGTCCACGGCCTGGCGATGGATCGCCGCGTCGCCGGCGGCGACCACCTGGCCTGGCGAGCCTTGCGTCAACGGCCGGCCCTGCCAGTCGGTCATGATGCCGCCCGCCGCCTCGATCACCGGCACCAGGGCGGCGAAATCGTAGAGATTGAGCCCGGATTCGACCACGAGATCGCACCAGCCCGAGGCGAGGCCGGCATAGGCGAAACAGTCGCCGCCGTAGACCGCGGCGGCGCTCTCCCGCTCCAGGCGCTGGAAGCGCGGCCAGTCCTCGGCCCGGAACATGGTCGGCGTCGTCGTCGCGATCACCGCGCGGGCGAGCGCGGCGCAGCGCCGCACCCGGGCCGCCTCGCCGTTCAGCGTCGTCGGATGCCCGACGCCGCCGATCCATCGGTCGCCGATGATCGGCTGGTCGATGACGCCCAGCCTCGGGACGCCGTCCTGCAGCAGCGCGATCAGCGTGCCGAAGATCGGCCGACCGGTGATGAAGCTCTTGGTGCCGTCGATCGGGTCGATCACCCAGACGCGCTCGGCATCGGCGTTGTGGCTGCCATATTCCTCGCCGACGATGCCGTCCCGGGGACGCTCGGCCTCGAGAATGCCGCGGATCGCCGCCTCCGCGCCGCGGTCGGCCACGGTCACCGGGCTCGCGTCGTCCTTCTGCTCGACCCGGTAGGGCGTGCGGAAATGCCGGCGGATCACCGCGCCGCTGGCATCGGCCAGGCGGTTGAGCAGGGTGATGAGCGCGGGGTCGGCGACTGTCTGGGCCATGCGTCTCGGCTCCGGCGGCGGGAATTGGGCGGGCGGGGCCGCGCGGACCGTCCCGGTCGGCAGGGCGGCCGGATGCCGCCCGGTCAGCGACGGTCGCTCAGGGCTTCAGCCGGCGGTGGCGTCGTCGCCACCCGCGTCACCGTTCCCGCCATCGCCGCCGTCCGTCTCTCCATCGCCGGTGTCGCCGTTCCCGGTGTCACCGGACTCCTGGCCGTCACCGGACGCGTCGTCGGTCGCGTCGCCGCCAGCACCGGCATCGCCCTCACCGGCATCGCCCTCACCGGCGTCGCCATCGGCGGCAGCATCGCCTTCGCCCTCGGCGGCATCACCCTCTGCGCTGGCCTCCTCCGCACCGCCGGGCTCCGCCGGGCCGGTCTCGTTCACCGCCACCTGCACGCCCTCGAGCGCGGCCGCCTCCTCGGCGGTCGGCAGCGGCAGCGGCTCGTCGGACTGCTGGTTCAGCCAGGCGATCAGGTTGGCGCGGTCCTCGTCGCTGCGCATGCCGGCATAGGTCATCGAGGTGCCGGTCAGGAACTCGCGCGGCTGGTAGAGGAAGCGGTTGAGGTTCTCGAAGGTCCACGCCACGCCCTGATCGGCCAGCGCCTGCATGGCGCTGGAGTAGTTGAAGTCGGGATTATGCGCGACCTGGGCGCCGACCACGCCGTAATTGTTCGGACCGACGCCGTTCGGCCCGCCGGGCTCGAAATTGTGGCAGGTCGTGCACTGGCGCAGCAGCCCCTCCGCGGCGGCCGGGTCGGCGCTGGCCAGCAGCGGGATGATCGACGGGATCGTCTCGACCTCCGGCTCCTCGACCTCGGCCGGGCCGGCACCGGTATCGATGACGTAGGCCGCCCGCTCCGGATAGTGCGGCGTCACCAGGCCGTCGGCGATGAAGCCCGTGGCCATACCGAGGATGCCGGCTACCAGGATAGCGGCGAAAATCTTGTTCATTTCCATGCCGGGAGAGACCCTCTTCGACGCGAACGGGGTCGCGACCGGACCGGCACGACGCCACCGGAACCCGTCGCAAAACTGACGTGGCGCTGTTTATTGCGAAAGCCGCGACCGCGCAAGGGGTGGGGTCGCAATTGCGGCTTGACGCCACGCCCCCGCGGGCGCACGCGTTGCCGGGAACGCCGCCCGGAATTCCCCCGAACCGACGGGCGGGCGGCCTTCCCATCCACCCGTCGCCATGGCAGACACGATCCCATGACCGCCCTCGTCCTCGTCCCCGCCCGGCTCGCCGCCACCCGCCTGCCCGACAAGCCGCTCGCCGACATCGCCGGCGTGCCGATGATCGTGCGCGTCATGCGCCTGGCGGCGGCGGCCGGTGTCGGCCCGGTGGTGGTCGCCGCCGGCGATCGGGCGATCGTCGAGACGGTCGAGGCCGCCGGCGGCCGCGCCGTTCTGACCGACCCGACCCTGCCCTCGGGTTCAGACCGGGTGCATGCGGCGATGCACCTCGTCGATCCGGAAGGCCGGCACGACATCGTCGTCAACGTGCAGGGCGACCTGCCGGACATCGACCCCGCCACCATCGCCGCGGCGGTCGGCGCGCTGGCCGATCCGGCGGTGGACATCGGCACCGTGGCCGCGCCGATCAGCGACGAAGCGGAGCGCACCGATCCCAACACCACCAAGGCGATCATTGAGATGCCGCCGGGCGGCGGCGGCGGACGGGCGCTCTATTTCAGCCGGGCGACGGCGCCGTCGGGCGACGGACCGCTCTACCACCATATCGGCATCTACGCCTTCCGGCGCGCCGCGCTGGACCGCTTCGTCACCCTGCCGCCCTCGGTCCTGGAGGCGCGCGAGCGGCTGGAGCAGCTGCGCGCGCTGGCCGCCGGCATGCGCATCGACGTCGCCATCGTTCCCGCCGCGCCGAAGGCGGTGGACACGCCGGCCGACCTGGAAGCCGCCCGCCGCCGCATCGCCGCCGCTGGCCAGACCGCGGCGCCGGGGGTATAGAGGCCGATCATGAAGACCGGAAAAATCTCCTTCCAGGGCTGGGCCGGCGCCAATTCCGACATGGCCTGCCGCCAGGTCCATCCCGAGCTGAAGCCCCTGCCCTGCCCCTCCTTCGAGGAGGCGCTGGGCGCGGTGCATGCCGGCCACGCCGATCTGGCGATGATCCCGATCGAGAACTCGGTCGCCGGCCGGGTGGCGGACATCCACCACCTGCTGCCGCATTCGGGCCTGCACATCGTGGCCGAGCATTTCCAGCCGGTCAGCCACCACCTGCTGGTCAAGCCGGGCGTCACGCTCGACCGGGTGCGCACCGTGCACAGCCATGTCCAGGCACTGGGCCAGTGCCGCGGCACCATCCGGGCGCTGAAGCTGGAGCCGGTGGTGCATGCCGACACCGCCGGGGCGGCGAAGATGGTGGCGGAGAGCGCCGACGAGAGCCAGGCGGCCATCGCCAACAGCCTGGCGGCGGAGATCTACGGCCTCGACACGCTGAAATCCGGCATCGAGGACGAGAGCTACAACACCACCCGCTTCATCGTCATGGCGCCGGAGGCCAGATGGCCGGCCCAGGGCAGCGACTGCATCACCAGCTTCGTCTTCGAGGTGCGCTCGGTGCCCGCGGCGCTCTACAAGGCCATGGGCGGCTTCGCCACCAACGGCATCAACATGACCAAGCTGGAGAGCTACATGATCGGCGGGCGCTTCCACCAGACGCGCTTCTACGCCGACGTGGAGGGCCATCCGCACGATCCGGGCCTGCGCTTCGCCTTCGAGGAGCTGGCCTTCTTCACCAAGAACTTCCACGTGCTGGGCTGCTATCCGGCCCATCCATTCCGCCAGGACCCCAGCCAGCTCGGCGGCGACGACTGATCCGCCCGCCCCCGCCCGCGAGACCAAGGCCCCGCCCATGCTCGACCCGACCCTGTTCTCCGCCTATCTCGTCGCGCTCTTCGTCATCATTATCACCCCGGGGCCGGACACGCTGTTCGTCTCGGCCCAGAGCCTGCAGCACGGCCGCTTCGCCGGCTTCGTCGCCTCGCTGGGCATCGCGCTCGGGGTGACGGTGCACGCCGCGCTCGCCGGCCTCGGCATCTCCGCCCTGCTGATCCAGCTGCCCTACGCATTCGACGTGCTGCGCGTGGTCGGCGCGGCCTATCTGCTCTACCTCGCCTGGGACACCTGGCGCGCCAAGCCGCAGGACCTGGCGCCCGGCGAGGACCACCGGGCGCGCGTCCACCCGCCGCTCAAGCGCATCTTCCGCCGCGGATTCATCACCAACGTGACCAACCCCAAGCTGCTCGGCTTCTTCATCGCCTTCCTGCCGCAGTTCATCTCGCCGGACGGCGCGGCCTACTGGATCCAGGTGGAGATCCTGATCGGCCTCTTCCTCGTCTGCGGCACGCTCTATCTCTGGGGCGTGGCCCTGATCGTCGGCTCGGTCGGCCACCGCCTGCGCCAGTCGCCCACCCTGTCGCGCATCCAGCGCGGCACCACCGCCGCCATCCTCGCCGGCGTCGCGGTCTGGCTGTTCGTCGACGAACCGGGCGGGCAGGCCTGACGGCTTCCCGATCACTGAAGCCCTGATCGGTCGTTCCGGCCGAGCGTCAGCGAGCGCCGGAACCCCGAGCGGCCGGGTTGGAACTCGGGCGAGGACGGGCGCGAGGTTCCGCATCTCCGGCTGTCGCCTCCGTGCGGAACGACAGTGTGTTTTTCTTTCCTTGCCACCCCAACGCCGTGGTTCCGGCCGAGAGTCTGCGAGAGCCGGAACCCCGCGCGGCCGGGCCGCGGCCTCCCGGGGCGCGCCGGCAGCGCTACGCCGCCAGCGCCCGATCGACGGCGGCGCGCAGGCGGGGGTCGTCGGGGGTGACGTCGGGGGCGAAGCGGTCGACGACCGCGCCGTCGCGGCCGATCAGGAACTTCTCGAAATTCCACACCACCTCGCCCGGCGCCGGGGCGGGCAGGCCGTAGCCTTCCAGCTTCTCACGCATCGGCCCGTCGCCGGTGGCCTCGGGCCGGGTGCGGGTCAGGGCCTGGTACAGCGGATGGATGTCGTCGCCCTTGACGCTGATCTTGGCGAACAGCGGGAAGCTGACATCGTAGGTGGACTGGCAGAAATCGGCGATCTCGGCATCCGTGCCGGGCTCCTGGCCCATGAAGTTGTTGGCCGGAAAGCCCAGCACAGTCAGCCCCTCATCCTTCTTCTCGCGGTAGAGCGCCTCCAGCCCCTCATATTGCGGCGTGAGTCCGCATTTCGAGGCGGTGTTGACGACCAGCAGCACCTGGCCGCGATAGTCGCCAAGCGTGGCGGGGGCGCCGTCATTGCGGCTGAGCGGGATGGCGGAAAGGGCGGTGTCGGTCATCGGGGATACTCCGGGTCTGCGGGCGCTATTGTCGGGGAGATATTCAGATCGGGAGATATGGTTCCGGCGGACCGTGCTCAAGCGCCCTCCAGCCACTCGTCGATCAGCCGGCGGGCGATGGAGATTTTCGGCGACAGGCGGAAGGCGCCCTCCTCCGGCCGCGGATTGGCGACCTGGTCGAGGATCCAGTCGCGCTCGAACCAGCGCACGTCCTCCATCTCCTCCGGATCGGGATCGATGTCGAAGGTGGCGGCGCGGGCGTGGAAGCCGACCATCAGCGATTGCGGCATCGGCCAGGGCTGGGAGTGGCGGTAGGTGATCTCCGCCAGCTCCACCCCGGCCTCCTCGCGCACCTCGCGCATCAGGCAACTCTCCAGGCTCTCCCCCGCCTCGACGAAGCCGGCGAGCGTTGAATACATGCCGGGCGCGAAGCGCGCGCTGCGGCCGAGCAGGCAACGCTCGCCACCGTCGTGGATCAACACGATCACCGCGGGATCGTTGCGCGGATAGACGGTGGCGCCGCAGGCCGGGTCGCCGCAGACACGGGCATGGCCGGCCTCCGCGGCCAGCGTCGGCTGGCCGCAGACACCGCAGAAGCGATGCCGCCGGTGAAACCAGCCCAGCGCGCGGGCGAAGGCACCGAGGCCCGCCTCCTCCTCCGCCAGCAGCATGGCGGCCGAGCGCAGGTCGAGCGCCTCAAGATCCTCCGCCCCAGCCGGCGGACGGTCGAGCTCGACCGCCAGCCAGTCGACGCCGCCGTGCCGGCCGAGAAAGGCGAGACGGTCGCCGGCCTCGGCGAAATGCCGCGGCTCGGCCTCGAGCGTGAACAGCGCCGCGCGCTCCGCCCGCCTGACCACCAGCAGCCTGCCCTCGATCACCGGGATCAGCCGGCCGCCGCCCTCGCGCAGCAGGCGTCGCCACCAGTCGACATCGCGCCGGCGCAGGGCGTCGCGGTCGAAATGCGGCAGGTCGAGTCGGTTGGGTCGGAAGGGCGGCACATAGGGCATGGCCGAGGCAAGGTGGCACGCCCGACGGCCCCGGGCAATCGCCGCCGCCCCGGCGCCGCCGCACGGCAGACCTGCCGCGGATGAGGGCCCGATTGAACAGGATTCCTACGTTATATAAAGATATTTTTATATTGACAACCGAGTGGGCATCGCCGCAGAAAAAGACCGTCCCATTGCGCTGCCCACCACGATGTGGGCCGGCGCCATGTCCGATATTCCAATCCGATTCCCCGTGTCGAAGGAGCACGCAACCGATGGTCACAGCCGCCAATCTCGGCTTCCCCCGCATAGGTCCGAAGCGCGAGCTCAAGAAGGCAACCGAGTCCTACTGGAAGGGCGAAATCTCCCGCGCCGACCTGGAATCCACCGCCCAGCAGCTGCGCGCCCAGAACTGGACGCTGCAGCGCGATGCCGGCATCGCGGTGATCCCGTCCAACGACTTTTCCTTCTACGACCAGGTGCTCGACACCACCGCCATGGTCGGTGCCGTGCCGCCGCGTTTCGGCTTCGCCGGCGACAGCGTCGACCTCGACACCTATTTCGCCATGGCGCGCGGGCGCGACGACGCCTTCGCCATGGAGATGACCAAGTGGTTCGACACCAACTACCACTACATCGTGCCCGAGTTCGCCGCCGACCAGGACTTCCGCCTGGCCTCGACCAAGCCGGTCGACCAGTTCCTGGAGGCCAAGGCGCTGGGCATCGAGACGCGGCCGGTGCTGGTCGGCCCGGTGACCTATCTGAAGCTGGGCAAGGCCAAGGGCGGTGCCTTCGATCCCGTTACCCTGCTCGACCGCCTGCTGCCGGTCTACGAGCAGGTGCTGAACCGCCTCGCCGAGGCCGGTGCCTCCTGGGTGCAGATCGACGAGCCGATCCTGGTGCTCGACCTCTCCGAGGCCGAGAAGACGGCGCTGAAGACCGCCTATGAGCGGCTCGCCAAGGCGGCCAGCCTGAAGATCCTGGTCGCCACCTATTTCGAGGCGCTGGGCGACAATCTCGACCTCGCCGCCAGCCTCCCGGTGGCCGGCCTGCATGTCGACCTGAAGCGCGCCCCGGACCAGCTCGGCGCCGTGCTCGACGCCATCGGCGACGACACCGTGCTGTCGGTCGGCGTGATCGACGGCCGCAACATCTGGCGCGCCGATCTCGATCAGGCGCTGGAGCCGGTGAAGACGGCGGTGGCGAAGCTGGGCGGCGAGCGCGTCCAGGTGGCGCCCTCCTGCTCGCTGCTGCACAGCCCGATCGACCTCGACAACGAGGAGAAGCTGGACGCCGAGTTCAAGTCCTGGCTGGCCTTCGCCAAGCAGAAGCTGCGCGAGGTGGCGCTGCTGGCCGACGCGGCCGCCGGCAAGGCCGACGAGGCCGCCTTCGCCGACGCGCGCAAGGCCGCCGCCGCCCGCCGTTCCAGCCCGCGCATCCACGACCAGGCGGTCAAGGACCGGCTGGCCGCGGTGACCTCGGAGATGATGAAGCGGGTGCCCTTCGCCGAGCGCCAGAAGGCGCAAGTGGCGAACTTCCACCTGCCGCCCTTCCCGACCACCACCATCGGCTCCTTCCCGCAGACCAAGGAGGTGCGCCAGAAGCGCGCCGCTTTCCGCCGGGGCGAGCTCACGGCCGCCGACTACGACGCCTTCGTCCAGGCGGCGATCGACGAGGCCGTGCGCTGGCAGGAGGAGATCGGCATCGACGCGCTGGTGCATGGCGAGTTCGAGCGCAACGACATGGTCGAGTATTTCGGCGAGTTGCTCGACGGCTATGCCTTCACCCAGCATGGCTGGGTGCAGTCCTACGGCTCGCGCTACGTCAAGCCGCCGATCATCTTCGGCGACGTCTCGCGACCCCAGCCGATGACGGTGAAGTGGTCGGGCTACGCCGCCTCGAAGACCGAGCGGCCGATGAAGGGCATGCTGACCGGCCCCGTCACCATGCTGCAATGGGCCTTCGTGCGCGACGACCAGCCGCGCGAGGCGACCGCCAAGCAGATCGCGCTGGCGCTGCGCGACGAGGTGGTCGACCTGGAGGCCGCCAACATCAAGATGATCCAGATCGACGAGCCGGCCCTGCGCGAGGGCCTGCCGCTGAAGCGCAAGGACTGGGATGCCTACCTGAACTGGGCGGTGGAGGCCTTCCGGCTCTCCGCCTCCGGCGTGGCGCCGGGCACCCAGATCCACACCCATATGTGCTATGCGGAGTTCAACGACATCATCGATTCCATCGCCGGGCTCGATGCCGACGTGATCTCGATCGAGACCTCGCGCTCGGACATGGAACTGCTCGATGCCTTCGTGAAGTTCCAGTACCCCAACCAGATCGGCCCCGGCGTCTACGACATCCACAGCCCGCGGGTGCCCAACCGCTCGGAGATGGAGAACCTGCTGGCCAAGGCCGTGCGCGTGCTCAAGCCCGAGCAGATCTGGGTCAACCCGGATTGCGGCCTGAAGACCCGCGGCTGGGCCGAGGTCAAGCCGGCGCTGGAAAGCATGGTCGACGCCGCCCGCGCGCTGCGCCAGCAATACGCCCAGGCGGCCGAGTAACGCCTTACGTAAACGCAGTTGCCGAAGGGCCGGGGTTCACCCCGGCCCTTTTGCATGTGTGGCGGTCCGCGGCGCGGCCGGGTCGTGACATGGAGAAGACGGGCAGCCGGTCCCGGGTCTGCGAAGCGGCACTTCGCGCCGCATCGCGCACGGGACGACGATGACGTCATTCAACCGAGCAACACGTCATTCCAGCGAGCCGCTCTGAAGACTGAATAAATTCGGCGTCGTCCCGTGCGCAGCGCAGCACACAGTGATGCGCTGCAGACCCGGGACCGGCGAGGGATCATGCCGCGGCCAGCGCCACGCAGCGCACCTCGCCATCCCCCTTGACCGCCGGCCGGCCAGCCCCTAGAACCCCGCTCCCTCGCATACCCGAGACAATTCCAACATCGGAAGGGAGCCGGTCATGGCGCATTGCGGCCTCGACTTCGGCACGTCCAACAGCGCCGTCGCCGTGGCGCGCAACGGGCGGGCCAGGCTGATCGCCCTGGAGGCGAGCCGGGAAGCCGGAACGCAGAGCCGCGTCCTGCCCTCGGCCCTGTTCTTCGACGACGAGGCGACGGAGACGGTGATCGGCGGCGAGGCGATGACGCGCTATCTCGACGGCGTCGAGGGCCGGCTGATGCGCTCGCTGAAATCCATTCTCGGCACCGACCTGATGGACGACGCCACCCAGGTGCACGGCCATCGCGTCGCCTTCACCGACATCCTGTTGGGCTTCCTGAAGCAGATGAAGGCACGCGCGGAGGCTGCCCTCGATCGCCCGCTCGACCAGGTGGTCCATGGCCGCCCGGTGCACTTCCACGACCGCAACCCGGGCGCTGACGCGGCGGCCGCGGCGACGCTGGAGCGGGTCGCCAGGGAGGCCGGGTTCCGCGACGTCGTCTTCCAGTACGAGCCGATCGTCGCGGCCGCCGCCTTCGAGGAGACGCTGACGGGCGAGACGCTGGTGCTCGTCGCCGATATCGGCGGCGGCACGTCCGATTTCTCGGTCGCCCGGCTCGACCCGCGGCGGGGCGGCGAGGCCGATCGCACGGGCGACATCCTCGCGGCGGGCGGCATCCGGTTGGGCGGCACCGATCTCGACCGCCTGCTGTCGCTGGAAACGGTGATGCCCCATCTCGGTCACGGCGCCGATCTCGGCCGCAGCGGGCTGAAGACGCCGAACTGGATCTACCAGAAGCTGGCCACCTGGGCGGAGATCAACCACCTCCATACGGCCGAGACCGCGCGCGACGTCGCCTGGCTGGCCGCCAGGTCGGAAGGCGATCCGCGGATCGCCCGGCTGGTGCGCGTCTTCGAGGGTCGTCACGGCCACCGCCTGGCGGCCGAGGTGGAGGCGGCGAAGGTGGCCCTGTCCGATACCGACACGACCACGATCCAGGCCCGCTATGCCGGCTTCGAGCGGCCGCTCGACGTGGACCGGAGCGACCTGGAGCGGGCGACCGCCGAAGCGATGGCGCGGCTGACCGCAGCGGCGGCCGACTGCGTGACCCGGGCCGGCCTCGCGCCCGCCGACATCGCGGTGGTGATGTTCACCGGCGGCACGACCTACATGCCGCTCGTCCGCCGGGCCATCGCCGCGGCGGTACCGGCGGCCCGGCCGCTCGCCTTCGACCAGATGGGCGCGGTGGCGCGCGGGCTCGCCATCAGCGCGGAGCGGCTGTTCGGCTGAGCCTCCGTCAGGCCGCTTCCGCCAGGTCATCCGGCCGCGTCACCCGCGGCTGGGCGGGATGGCCGCCGGTGGCCTCGAAATCGAAGAAAAGCTGGTCGTCCGTCTCCTCGACCCGGGGATCGAGCTCCGCACCGGCGGTGGTCACGGTGGCGTAGGCGACGAACTCGCCCTTCTCCGCCTCGCTGACCGGCGGGCGCCGGGTCATGCGGTAGGCGGCGAAACCGGCGACCAGCGCCGCCACCACGGCGATGTAGACGAACAGGCCGTCCCGCCCGATCAGGCCCATTGTCTGGGAGGCGATGATCGGGCCGATCGTCGAGCCGATGCCGAAGCACAGCAGCAGGCCGGCCGCCGCCGGCACCAGGTAGCGGCTGTCCATGTAGTCGTTGGCATGGGTCAGACCGAGCGGATAGAGCGTGTAGGCGAGACCGCCGAAGAGGAACAGCAGGAACAGCAGGATCGGCGTCGAGAAGCCGCCGAGCAGCACGATGACCAGGGCCAGCGTGCCCTCGCCCAGCGCCACGCCGATGATGACCTTGCGCCGGTCCACCCGGTCGGAGAGCCGGCCCATCGGCACCTGGATCAGGAAGCCGCCGAAGATCGCCGCCATCATGAAGAAGGCGATGAAGCTGGTGGAGGGGTCGATCTCCCGGGCGTAGATCGGCGCCAGCGCGCCGACCGCGCCGTTGATCATGCCCGCCGCGATGCAGGCGGTGACGCCGAGCGGCGAGATGCGGATGAGGGCCCGGAAGGCGAGACGCTCCGACGGGATGTCCGGCGGCGTCTCCACCCGGGTCAACGAGATCGGCACGATCGACAAGACGACCAGGAAGGAGACCACGGCGAACAGTTCGAACCCGCCGGGATCGGTGGCCATGATCAGCGGCTGGGCGCCGCCATAGGCGATGTAGTTGACGGCCATGTAGACCGCCAGCACCCGGCCGCGCACCTGATTGGTCGACTTGGCGTTCAGCCAGCTCTCGATGATGGTGAACAGGCAGGCGGCGGAGAAGCCGGTGACGAAGCGCATGGCCGCCCAAAGGATCTCGGACACGAAGATCTGGTGGACGAGCGCCGTCGCCCCCATCACCGCGGCGAAGGCGACGAAGTTGCGGATGTGGCCGACCTTGTCGACGAGCTTCGGCACCACCTGGGTGCCGACCGAGAAGCCCAGCGCATAGCAGGCCAGGATCAGGCCGACATTGCCGATGTCGAAACCCTCGATGTCCATGCGCAGCGACAGGAGCGTGCCGAACAGGCCGTTGCCGGTGATCATGATCAGCGCGCTGATCAGCAGCGGCACGACGGCGAGCATGACGGCGCGATAGTCGGACATGGGCCTGCGGTTCAGTGGCGATCGGTGACGGTCGGCGGAGGATAGCACGGGCCCGCAGGCTGCGTTGAGAGGCCGGCGGATGCAATCGCGCGATGGCGTCGCCCAGCGCGGGCCTGCCCCGCTGAAACGGCCGGGCGGGTGCGGCTACCAGTAGCCGATGAGGAAGCCGCGCCGGGCGGAGCTGTCCGTCGTCGCCTCGATGCGCCGGTCGGAGACGGTGAAGCGGGTGCGCCTTGTCGCCAGCCAGTGGATCAGCCGATCGCGCATCGCCTCGATGATGTCGGCATGCTCCCGGCTGTCGCCGAGATCGACCTGCTCGCGCGGATCGGCCTGCAGGTCGAAGAGCTGGTGGGGCCGGTCGACGCCGGTCCAGTAGACGAACTTCCAGCGGTGCGAGCGCAGCATGATGCCGCGCGCCGCCATCGGTGCCAGACCGAGATCGACGCGGGCGCCGCGCATGGCGTAGTCGGTTTCCGACACCGCGATGTCGCGCCAGTCCGCCCCCTCGGCCGCCACCCCGCCCTCCAGGACCGGCAGCAGCGATCGGCCCTCGAACCACTGGCCGGGGTCCTCGCCCCCGAAGGCGGCGTGGAAGGTGGGAACGAGATCGATCGCCTCCACCAGGTGATCGAGCACCCGGCCGCGGGTGGCGTCGGCGGCGGCGCGCGGATCGCGCACGATCATCGGGATGCGCACCGACTCCTCGTGGAACATCTCCTTCTCGCCCAGCCAGTGGTCGCCGAGATAGTCGCCATGGTCGGAGGTGAAGACGATGAGGGTCCTGTCCCACAGGCCCTTGTCCTTGAGGACGCCGAACAGGCGGCCGAGGTGATCGTCGATCTGGCTGATCAGGCCCATATAGGTCGGGATCACCCGGGCGCGCACCTCGTCGCGCGAGAAGGTCTCGCTGTCGATATGGCGCATGAAGGCGCCGTGCACCGGATGCGGCCGCGCCCGCTCGTCATTGCCGCGATTGGCCGGCGGCACGTCGTCGGCGCCGTACATCGCGTGATAGGGTGCCGGCGCGATATAGGGCCAGTGCGGCTTGATGTAGGAGAGGTGCAGGCACCAGGGCTCCTCCCCGGCCTCCTCGATGAAGGCGATGGCCCGGTCGGTCATGTAGGGCGTCTCGGAATGCTCCTCCCGGATGCGGGCCGGCAGGTGGGCGTTGCGCATGTACCAGCCCGAGAGGATCTCGCCGTCCGGCCCCTCCGCCGCGTTGGCGTAGTCGTGCCAGGGATTGTCGCCCTCATAGCCCAGCGACCGCAGATAGCGGTTGTAGGCGAGGTCGCGCGGATTGCCCTCCGACGGATGCAGGCCGTCGTCCCGCTCGAAGGGCTCGAAGCCGCACTCGGCGATCAGGCGCCCGGTCTCGCTCTCCGGGTCGAGATGGACGCGCGCCATCCCCTCGCTGTCCGCAGACATGTGCGTCTTGCCGACCAGCGCCGTGCGCACGCCGACCGCGCGCAGGTGATCGCCCAGCGTCTTCTGCGCGACGGAAAGGGGGAAGTTGTTCCAGCTCGCGCCATGGGTCGACATGTAGCGCCCGGTATAGAAGCTCATCCGCGAGGAACCGCAGATGGTGGCGTTGCAGAAGGCGTTGGGGAACAGCACGCCCTCGGCCGCCAGCGCGTCGAGGTTGGGCGTCCTCAGCGTGGGATGGCCGGCGCAGCCGAGATAGTCGGCGCGCTGCTGGTCGGTCATGATGAAGAGGACGTGGCGGATCTCGCGCATCGGCATCCTGGCGGGCTCGGGAAAGGCGTTGGAACGGGAAATCGAAGGGCGGCGCCGGCCGGCACCGCCCTTCCGGGTCACGGCGTGACCGCGGCCGCCTATTGCGCCGGGCGCAGCTCGTCCGGCACCTCGACGCCGATTTCCTCGTAATAGCTGAGCGCGCCCGGATGAAGCGGGTAGTTCAGGTCGACCAGCGCATCCTCGATGCGCACCCGTCCCATCCAGGGCGAGCCCTGGTCGTAGTCCCGCACATTGTCCCAGAACGCGGCGACCAGGGAGTAGACGAGGTCGTCATCGAGCGCGGCGCGGGTGCCGATGGAGACGTTCGAGCCGATGGTGGTGATCGGCGCCTCGTTCACCTGGCCCTCGCCATAGGTGCCGGGCTCGATCACGTCGAGCGTGCCGCCGGGACGGTTGATCAGGGTCTGCAGCGCCTCGCGCTCCATCATCTCCGGCGTCAGGCCGATGATGCGGATGGGCCTGGCGAAGGCGATCTGCTGGATCACCGGCGAGGGCGCGTTGGTCGGATTGACGTAGACGTCGAGCTGGCCGTCCTGGAAGGCCTGGGCGGCGGCGTCCCAGCCGACCTGCACCACCTCCATGTCGGTGTCCGTCTCCAGGCCCGTGGCCGCCTCGACCATGGCGATGGCCGTGGCCAGCGCGCCGCCGCCCGGAGGCCCGAGGAAGACCCGCGTGCCCTCGAGGTCGTTCAGGCTCTCGATGCCGCTGTCGGCATAGGTGATGATGTGATAGCTGCCGAGCGGGAAGGAGAGCAGCGAGCGCAGGTTCTGCGCCAGTTCCGGCGCGTCGGCGATGGCCGAGTACATCACCGTGCCCTGCGACATGAAGTTATAGATGGTCGGCGAGCTCATGTAGAACTCGATCTCGCCGCGACCGGCCTCGACCATGTGGCGGGTGGCGGCGCCGGTGGCGTTGACCTGGATCTGCACGCCGTCGACATGCTCGTTGACGATGTTGGCGAAGGTCGACATCACCAGGTAGGGCGAACTGCCGGGACCGAGCGTGGAGAGCCTGAGCATTTCCTGCGCCTGGGCGGGCTGGGCCGCCGACAGGGCGAGGCCGGCGGCGCCGGCGAGCAGGGCCAGACGGCTGAACTGTTTCGACATGGTGGTTTCCTCCCTTTTCGATTTGGGTCTAGCGACCGGTTGACGGACGGGCGGCGATGAAGCCCGCCAGCGCCCGCGTTCGGATGGCGATCAGACCGACGCCCACGGCGACGGCGACGATTTCGACGACCAGGACGGGCCACAGCGCGGCGACGGCGGCGATGGCGCGGGCGACGCGCTCCGGCCGGCTCAGCCGCACGCCGGCATAGCCCGACAGCCCGGTGGTCAGCAGCCAGATGGCGAGCGCCAGGCGCGCCACGACCCAGGCGAACTCGACCGTGGAGAAGCTCTCGGTCACCAGGACCAGGCTGGGATTGTAGATCATCACGAAGGGGATGATGAAGCCGATCAGCGCCAGGCGCACGGCCATCACCGCTGTCTCCGTCGGTCCCGCCCGGGCGATCGGCGCGGCGGCGAAGGCGCCCAGCGCCACTGGCGGGGTGATGGTCGACAGCACGCCGAAATAGAGCACGAAGAGGTGGACGAGCAGGATGTCGACGCCGAAGGCGGTCAGGGCCGGGCCGATGAAGATGACGATGATCAGGTAGGCCGGCACCGTCGGCAGGCCCATGCCGAGGATCAGGCTCGCCACCATCATCAGCACCAGGGCGCCGAACATGCTCTCGCGGGCCAGGTGGACGATCGACTGGGCGAAGCTCTGGCCGACCCCGGTCATGTTGACGATGCCGATGACGATGCCGACGGCGGCCACCGCGACCATGATCTGGGCGCAGGCCTCGCCCGCCCGCCCGGCGATCGGGATCAGCTTCAGCGGGTTGCGCCTGAGGTCGCCGTTGAACAGGAAGGCCAGCGCCAGCGCCGACCCGGCCGCCCACAAGCCGGCCATGGCCGGCGAGCGCCCCTCCATCAGGATGATGACGATCAGCGTGATCGGCACGATCAGATAGGAGGCCTGCAGCCACTCGAAGCCACCGACGCGCTCCCGCTTCTCCGGCGGGATGGGCTGGATGCCCTTGCGCGCGGCCTCCACCGAGATGGCGCAGAACAGGGCCGCGTAATAGAACAGCGCCGGCACCAGCGCGGCCACGGCGATGGTGAGGTAGGGGATGCCGGTGACGTCGGCCATGATGAAGGCGACCGCCCCCATCACCGGCGGCATGATCTGCCCGCCGGTCGAGGCTGCCGCCTCCACACCGCCGGCGAAGGCGCGGGAGAAGCCGCGGGCGATGATCATCGGGATGGTGAAGACGCCGGTGCCGACCACGTTGGCCACGACGCTGCCCGACATGGTGCCGAAGGCGGCCGAGCCGACCACGGCGGCATGCGCCGGGCCGCCGCGCGTGTTGCCGGTGATCGCCGAGGCGATCTTCAGGAGCACGCGGCCCGCGCCGACGCCTTCCAGCAGGGCGCCGAAGACGATGAAGACGAGGATGGTGGAGCTGACCACCGCCACCGGCCGGCCGAAGACGCCGTCGAAGCCCCACCAGACGGTGCGGATCACCTGCACCAGATCGTAGCCGGGATGGGCCAGCAGCCCCGGCATCCACGGGCCGACGAAGGCGTAGAGGATGAAGGCCAGGATGACGATGAAGAAGGCGATGCCGAAGGCGCGGCGGGAGAGCTCCAGCAGCACCACCAGGCCCATGGCGGCGAAGACGTTGTCCCACAGGCTGAAATCGTAGAGCCCGGTCTGCAGCAGCTCGTTCACCTGGAAAAGCCGCCAGGCGGCGAGCGTCATCATGGCGACGAGCAGGGCGTCGGCCACCAGGCAGAGGCGCCGCGCCAGCGCGCCGGTGAGGCGCAGATTCCGCTCCAGCGGCAGGGCGAAGAGGATGACGACGGCACCCAGCGCTACCGCGCCGCCGCGCACGATGACCTCGTCGAACACGCCCCAACCGGCCACGTAGACGGCGAGCGCCGTCAGCGGCAGGCCGAGCAGGAGCCCGGCAATCCGGCGCCAGGCCGGTCTGTCAACGGCGTCCGCCTCGGGCAGCGGTCCGTCCTCCCTGTCTCCGCCGGGCTTGCTGCCCGGACTCGGCGTCACTGGTTTCGCCTGAGTTTCCGCAATGCGCGCTTGCCCCGCAACGCTATCTCGGGTGAATTTCACCAGATGAAAAATCCGACGCCTGCCAGGCCCATCTCGTCGACTCCCGCCCGGGACATCCGGGTCAAGCCCGTGCGCGCGCTCGACCGCGGCCTGCAGGTGCTGGAGGCGATCCAGCGCATGGGCGAGGCCAGCCTGAACGCGCTGCACCTGGAAACCGGCCTCGACCGGGCGACGATCATGCGCATGCTCAAGACGCTGGAGGCGCGCGGCTATGCCCGCCGCACGCTGGGCTCGGCCCGCTACCGCACCTCGATCCGGGTGCAGACCTTCGCGCGGCCGGGCGACGGCGCCTCGATCCTGGCCGAGGTGGCGGCACCCTTCCTCGACCGCCTGTGCCAGGAGATCATCTGGCCGTCCGACGTCGCGCACTACACCGACGGGGTGATGGAGATCGTCGAGACCAGCCGCCTGCGCTCGCCGATCCTGCTCAACCGGCTGATGCTGGGCACCCAGGTCGACCTGCTGCGTTCGGCGCTGGGCCAGATCTGCCTCGCCGTCGCCGCACCGGCGGAACGCCAGCGCATGGTCGCCGCCTACAGCGCCATCACCCTGCCGGGCAACAAGCTGGCGCCGGCGCGCATCGCCGCGATCATCGAGGAGGCGCGTGAGCGCGGCTACGGCGTGCGCTTCGCAGGCTATTTCGCCCATGGGCTGGGCTCCACCCTGCCGCTGTCCGCCATCGCCGTGCCGATCGTCGCCCATGGGCGGGTTGCCGGCGCGCTCAACGTCGTCTGGGTGGCCAAGGCCGGCGACCTGGCGGATATCGAGGCGCAGTGCCTCGGTCCCCTCACCGAGACCGCCAGTGCGATCGCCGAGGCACTGCCCGCCGACGCGGTGGCCGGCAAGCCCCTGGCGCGGCTCGGCACCACCTAGTGCGGATCATACCTTGACGGAATCGCGTAAGCGCTTCCGTCAAGGTATGTGAATCCGCACCAATTGATTGATAATAGACAGGATTCACACGGTTTGATGGAACCTAATTCGGTTCCATCAAACCGTGATCCTGTCTAGCGACCGAGCAGCCCGAGGAGTTCCCGGCGGGAGCTGGCGTTCTCGCGGAAGATGCCGAGCATGCGGCTGGTGGTCATGGTCGCCTGGCTCTTGCGCACGCCGCGCAGGCGCATGCAGCTGTGCTCCGCCTCGATGATCACCGCAACGCCGTGCGGGTTGAGCACCCGGTCGATGGTGTCGGCGATCTCCGAGGTCATGCGTTCCTGGATCTGCAGGCGCTTGGCGAAGACGTCGACGACGCGGGCCAGCTTGGAGATGCCGACCACCCGGTTGCGCGGCAGGTAGGCGACATGCGCCCGGCCGATCACCGGCAGCATGTGATGCTCGCAGAACGAGGTGAACTCGATGCCCTTCAAGAGCACGATCTCGTCATAGTCCGCCGTCTCCTCGAAGGTGCGCGAAAGGATCTCCTCGGGATCGAGCGCGTAGCCGGCGAACATCTCCTTGTAGGCGCGCACCACGCGCGACGGCGTGTCGACCAGGCCCTCGCGGTCGGGATCGTCGCCGATAAGGCCGATGAGGCGGCGCACCGCCTCCTCAGCGCGGATCGTCTCCGATGGCGGCGCGGTGGTCAGGGGCGTGACGGTGGAGGAACTGTCGTCGGTCATGGTCGTCGCTTCGAGGTCGGGACTGGGAAGAACACGCGGTTACCATAGACCTGGACACGCCGCCCGGCCACGGCAACTGCCGCAAGGCTGGGCCGCCCAGGTCGGCCGGGCGCGGGGAGGAAGTCTCGCGGAGCGGGGGCAGACAGCAGCGGCGTGATTTCCTATACCGGACCGGCGGCAGGATCGGGAGGGCGGGCCGATGGCGACGGGCAGCGCGGACACCGGAAAGGAGCCGGACGCCCGGCCAGGCGGGCTCGGCACCTTCGCCGGCGTCTTCACGCCGAGCATCCTGACCATCCTCGGCATCATCCTGTTCCTGCGCCTGGGCTATGTCGTCGGCACCTCGGGCCTGGCCATGGCGCTGCTGATCATCGCGCTGGCCAACGCCATCTCCGTGCTCACCAGCTTCTCCGTCGCCGCCATCGCCACCAACCTGAAGGTCAAGGGCGGCGGGGACTACTACCTGATCTCGCGCACGCTGGGCGTCGGCTTCGGCGGCGCCATCGGCATCGTGCTGTTCCTCGCCCAGTCGATCTCGGTCGGCTTCTACGCCATCGGCTTCGGCGAGGCCGTGGGGGCCCTGTTCGGCGCCAGCCAGCTCGTCGTCCAGCTGGTCGCCGCCGGCGCGGTGCTCTGCCTGTTCGCGCTGGCCTGGGCGGGCGCGGACTGGGCCTCGCGCTTCCAGTACGTCGTGATGGCGCTGATCGTCCTCGCCCTCGGCGCCTTCGTGGTCGGCGCCGTCGGTGCCTTCGAGGGCTGGCGTCTGGCCGCCAACTGGGACCGCCCTCTCCACGCCATCCCGTTCTGGGCCGCCTTCGCGATCTTCTTCCCCGCCGTCACCGGCTTCACCCAGGGCATCAGCATGTCGGGCGATCTGGCCGATCCCGGCCGCAGCCTGCCGCGGGGCACCTTCCTCGCCGTCGGCATTTCCGTCATCGTCTATCTCGGCGTCGCCCTGCTGATGGCCGGCAGCGCGCCGCTCGCCGATCTCGCCGCCGACAGCGGCGCGATGAACCGCATCGCCGCCTTCGCGCCGCTGATCGACGCCGGCGTCATCGCCGCCACGCTGTCCTCGGCGCTGGCCTCCTTCCTCGGCGCGCCGCGCATCCTGCAGGCGCTGGCCGCCGACGGGGTGTTTCCGCCGCTGAAGCCCTTCGCCCAGGGCGCCGGCGAGACCAACAATCCGCGCCGCGGCGTGCTGCTCTCGGGTGCCATCGCGCTGGGCGTGGTGGCCCTCGGCGATCTCAACCTGATCGCCTCGGTGGTGGCGATGTTCTTCCTCGTCTCCTACGGCCTGCTGAACTACGCCACCTGGTACGAGGCCGACGCCAAGAGCCCGTCCTTCCGGCCGAGCTTCCGCTTCTACGACCGGCGGCTCAGCCTGCTGGGCGGGCTCGGCTGCCTCGGCGCCATGCTGGCGATCGACATCGCCGCCGGCCTGGTGGCGCTGGCCGTGATCTTCGCCATCTACCAGTACCTCTCGCGCAACGCGCCGCCGGTCCGCTGGTCCGACAGCCGGCGCTCCCACCACCTGCGCGAGGCCCGCCACCACCTGCTGGCGGCGGCCGATGCGCCCGCCCATCCGCGCGACTGGCGGCCGCAGATCCTGCTGTTCTCCGCCGATTCCAGCCGCCGCGCGCGCCTGCTGGAATTCGCCGAATGGGTCGAGGGCGACAGCGGCTTGACCACGGTCGTGCAGCTGATCGACGAGAGCGGCGGTCCCGACGACCTGACGGCGCGCGCGAGGACCCTGGAGACGCTCACAGAGGAATTGGCGGAGAGCCGCTCGCGCACCTTCCCGCTGGTGGTGACGACACCGGCGATCGACGTCTCCGTCGCCACCCTGGTGCAATCGGTCGGCAGCGGCCCGCTCAAGGTCAACACGGTGATGGCCAACTGGATCGAGGGTCGGCCGGCGATCCTCGGCAAGGCGGCGGCGGGCGAGTATGGCCGCAACCTGCGCACCGCCTTCCGGCACGGCTGCAACCTGCTGATCCTCGACGCCGACGCCGCGGAATGGGCCGATCTCGCGGCGACCGAGCCCGGCGACCGGCGTATCGACATCTGGTGGCGGGAGAACCGCACCGGCGAGTTCATGCTGCTGATGGCCTATCTGGCGACCCGGCACGAGGTCTGGTCGGAGGCGACCATCCGGGTGCTGGTGCCACTGAAGCCCGGCGAGGACGAGGCGGATCGCCTCGCCAAGGTCTCCACCTTCCTGGAGGAAGTGCGCATCGACGCCGAGCCGGTGCCGGTGGAGAACGCGGACCTGGAGGCGATGGTGGCGCAGTCCCGCGACAGCCATCTCGTCTTCATGCCCTTCGCCATCCATGGCGGCCGCTTCCACCACCCCTTCGGCGTGGGCGTGGCCGACCTGCTGCCCCGGCTGCAGATCGTCGCCATGGCGCTGGCCGCCCAGGACGTCGACCTGGAGGCCGACCCGGACGTCGTCGAGGGGGAGGAGGACGGAGAGGACGGGGAGCAATCGCAGGCAGCCGCCGGAGAAGCCCCTGGGACATCCTGAGTCGACCCGTCCTCTCCCACCTCACCGATGTCATCCCCAACTTGATTGGGGATCCAGGGGACGGGACAGCCTGCACGGACCCCTGGATCCCCGCTTTCGCGGGGATGACAAGGTAAAAATGTTTTCCTTTCAGTTGCTTAATGTCGTCCCGTGCGCGGCTCGGCACGGCAGCGACACGCCGCAGACCCGCGACCAGCCGCCCGTCCTCGCCGACCCCACCGATGTCATCCCCAACTTGATTGGGGATCCAGGGGACGGGGCAGCCTGCACGGAACACTGGATCCCCGCTTTCGCGGGGATGACAGGAAAATACTCGGCAAATCAACAGATTGAGCTGCCCCTAGAACACCGACTCCAGGACGTCGCGGAACTCGGCCTCCACGAGCGGGCGGGGGTTGGAGCGGTTGAGATGCTCGCCCGGCGCGTGGGCCGCGGCCTCGGCGATCTGCGCGGGCGTCACGCCGATGGCGGACAGCCGGCCGGGCAGGCCCAGGCGGGTGATCAGCGCCGTCACCGCCTCGGGCAGGTCGATGCCGCGGGCGACGCCGAGGCGGGCGGCCAGCGCGTCGGCCTTCTCCGGCGCGATGCCGGCGTTCAGGCGCAGCACGGGCGGCAGCAGGATCGCGTTCAGGAGACCGTGGTGGAAGCCATGCGCGCCCAGCGGATGCGAGGCGGCGTGAACAGCACCCAGCCCCTTCTGGAAGACCATCCCGCCCTCGATCGCCGCCATCAGCATCTGCCAGCGTGCCTGACGGTCGCCGCCGTCGGCGACCGCCCTGGGCAGCCAGGTCCAGGCCCGGGCCGCGGCGTCGAGCGCGATGGCATCTGCCGGCGGGTTGAAGGCCGGCGAGAAGAACGCCTCCACCCCGTGGGCGAAGGCGTCCATGCCGGTGGCGGCGGTCAGGAAGGGCGGCAGGCTGAGCGTCAGGTCGGGATCGCAGACCGCGCATTTCGGGATCAAATGGGGGCCGACGCAGGCGGCCTTGCGCCCGTCCAGCAGCGTCAGCGTCGCGGCCCGGCCGATCTCCGCCCCCGTGCCCGCCGTCGTCGGGATGGCCAGCACCGGGGCCACCGGGCCGATCCGCTCCGATCCGGCGCCGACCAGGTAGTCGCCGAGCGATCCGGCATGGGTCGCCAACAGGGCCACCGCCTTGGCGAGGTCGCTGGCCGAGCCGCCGCCCAGCGCCACCACCCCGTCGCAGCCGTCCTGCCGGTAGAGCGCGAGGGCCTCCAGCGCGGCCGCCTCGGTCGGATTGCTGGGGGTCTCGGCGAAGACCGGGCGGGAGCCGCCCAGCGCCGTCCACAGCCGTTCGAGCAGGCCGGCCTTCACCACGCCCGGATCGCTGACCACGAGCGGGGCGGTGACGCCGAGGAGCGCAAGCTCGTCCGGCACCAGGGCGATGGCGCCGTGGTCGAACTGGATGCGCGAGACATAGGCGATGAGGGCCATGGGGCGGCTAGTCGAACATGTGATCGGGCAGGAAGAGGGCGATCTCCGGGAAGGCCACCAGGATGGCGAGGCAGACCAGCATGGCCACCCAGAAGGGCGCGATGCCGGCGAACACACGATTCATCGAGACGCCGGGCGCGATCGACTTGACCACGAAGACGTTGACCCCCACCGGCGGCGTGATCAGCCCCATTTCCAGCACGATGACCATCAGCACGCCGAACCAGATCGGGTCGAAGCCGAGGCCGACGATCAGCGGGAAGACGATCGGCAGGGTCAGCACCAGCATGGCGAAGCCTTCGAGGAAGGTGCCGAGGATGATGAAGGCGAGCAGGATCAGCGCCAGCGTGCCGTAGGGCCCGAAGCCCAGCGCCATGACGCTCTCGGTCAGCAGGTCCGGCAGCTGGCTGCGGGCGAGAAAGGGGCTGAAGACGTGCGCGCCGATCAGGATCATGTAGCTCATCGCCGAGGTGCGCACGGTGGCCAGCAGGATCTGGCCGGTCGAGGCCCAGCTGAGCGAGCGGCGCGCCAGCGCCACGGCGAAGGCGAGGACGGCGCCGACACCGGCCGCCTCCATCGGCGTGAAGGCGCCGATATAGATACCACCGATGGTCACCGCGATGATGCCGATCAGCGGCCCGGCTGCGACCAGGGTGGCGAGCCGGTGGCGCAGACCCGAGCGCGGCCCCGCCGGGCCGTAGCCGGCGCGCCAGGTGGTCAACAGCGTGATGGTGATGATGAACAGGATGGCGAGCAGGATGCCGGGCAGGATACCGGCGATGAACAGCCGGCCGATCGATTCCTCGGTCAGCACGGCGTAGATGATGAAGCCGGTCGAGGGCGGGATCAGGATGCCGAGCGTGCCGCCCGCCGCCACCGCGCCGGTCGCCAGCCGGTTGTCGTAGCGGAAGCGCTCCATCTCCGGCAGGGCGACCCGGCCCATGGTGATCGCGGACGCCACCGACGAGCCGGACAGGGCGGCGAAGCCCGAGCAGCCGACGATGGTGGCCGAGGCCAGACCGCCGCGCCAGTGCCCGACCCAGGCATAGGCGGCGTCATAGAGATTGCGGCTCATGCCCGAGGCGCTGGCGAGATTGCCCATCAGGATGAACAGCGGGATGACGGTGAGCGTCGGGTTGGTGAGGATCACCCAGGTTTCGCCGCCCAGCGTGGCGAGCGCCGCCCGTTCGTTGTTGAGGATGGCGATGCCGGCCGTACCCACCAGGATCATGGCGATCGACACCGGCGTGCGCAGCGCCAGCAGCACGAAGAGGGCGACGATGCCCCAGACGCCGATCATCTCGCCGCTCATTGCCGGCAGCCTCCCCCGGCGGCGCCAGCCGGTCTCGCACCGCCCCGGCCCGCTTCATCCACGCTCACGCTGCCGGTTCCTCCAGCGGGTCGCGCGCGCCGCTCGCTGTCAGCAGCGCCTCCACCAGGTGGATCAGGGCCGACAGGGCGGCGCCGATGACGATCGACCACCAGAACGGCGCGTGCGGCAGATGGATCAGGTTGGTCGCCTCGCCATAGCGGTCGGCGCGCAGTGCGGCGATGGCGGCGCGCCAGGCGATCAGCGCGAAGGCCAGGGCCATGACCAGACGCACCAGCGTCTCCGCCACCCGCCAGAAGCCGCGCGGCAGCACGTGGGTCAAAACGTCGACCGAGACATGGGCGCCGCAGCGCCCGGTATAGGCCATGGCCAGGAAGATCCCCGGCACCATGCCCATCTGCAGCACGTCGAAGACGCCGAAGATCGGGTCGCCGAAGACGTAGCGGCGCACCACGTTGACGACGATCACCAGCGCGATGCCGACCAGCAGCACTCCGGCCAGGCAGGCGAGCCCGCGCACCAGGCGGTCGAAGAGATCGACCGCCCGGGCAAGGGCCGCGTTTCCCGTCCGGTCCGCTGTCATCACGCCGGTCCCGGCGCCCGGCTGGCGGGTCGCCGGCGTCAGTTGCGCAGCGCGTCGATCAGCGCCTGGCCATCGATGCCTTCGGCCTCGAGATCGGCGGCGACCTGCTGGTAGACACCTTCCAGCGGCTCGGCGAAGGCGGCGGCGGCTTCCGCCGTCAGGTCGATGATCTCCGTCGTCGCGTCCTCCTCCAGCGCGGAGCGGGCGCGCGCGCCGGCGGCGTCATAGGCCTCGGTCGCCATCCGGCTGAGCGCGTGGCCGGCGATGCCGTCGATCGCCGCCTGGTCCTCGGCGTCGAGCGCCTCCCAGCTGTCCCGGTTGGCAACCAGGAAGAAGGAAGTCAGGCCCGAGGGCAGGCCGTAGGTCACGTACTCCGCCACCTCGTAGAGGCGGAAGCCCTGCACGCCGTCCGGTCCGATGAAGACGCCGTCGATGACGCCGGTCTGCAGGGCGTTGTAGATCTCCGTCGCCGGCATGGTGACGGCGTTGGCGCCCCAGGCCTCCAGCACCTCGGCGGCCAGGGCGGAGGGCGCGCGGATGGTCATGCCGGAGAGGTCGTCGATGCTGTCGACCGGCGTGTTGGTGGCCAGCACCGCGGGCGAGTTGAACCAGACGCCCAGCACGTGCACCTGGTCGTAGTCCGGCGCCAGCAGGTCGAAATTCTCCCAGATCGTGTCGACGCCGTCGAAGGCGTCGTCGAACAGGCCCGGCAGCTCCGTCACCAGGGTGCGCGGGAAGACCGAGGAGGTATAGCCCTGCAGGCCGAAGGCGAGATCGGCGACACCGTCGACGGCGCGGTTGTACTGCTGAACCGGGCCGGCGCCGAGTTCGCCCGCCGGGTAGATGGCGACGGTCACGTCGCCGCCTGTCGCCTCGGCGACCATCTCCACCAGCGGCTCGAAGACGCCGACATGCATGGTGTGGCTGGGCGGCATGAAGTGCGCCAGGCTGAGCTCCGTCTGGGCCCAGGCGCCGCCGCCGAGGCCGGCGGTGAGCCCGGCGGCCATGACGGCCACGGTGGCGGTGCCGGCGATGCGTACCTGATCAGTCATCTGCAACAACTCCTCCCTTGTCGATTTGCTTTCGATGCCGCCGGTCGCGGCGTCGCTTCGTTGCTCCTGCCTGTCCCAGCGCCTCACGCCGGCGGTCTGCCATCCGCCGACAGCCAGCCCGCCTCGGCGTAGACATGCTTGGTCTCGAGGAAATCGTTCAGCCCCTCGAGGCCATGCAGCCGGCCGAATCCGCTCTGCTTGAAGCCGCCCGTCTCCGCCTCGGCGAACAGGCGGTTGTGCGCGTTGATCCACACCGTGCCGAAGCGCAGCGCCCGTGCCAAGCGCTGGGCCCGGTCACGATCGCGTGTCCACAGGCTGGCGGCGAGGCCGTAGACGGTGGCGTTGGCCTTGCCGGCCGCCTCCGCCTCGTCGGCGAAGCGCTCCAGCACCAGGAAGGGGCCGAACAGTTCCTGCTGCACCAGCGGGTGGCCGGTATCGTCGATGGCCACCAGCGTCGGCGTCAGGAACGAGCCCTCCTTGGGCGCGTCGGCGGGAATGCCGCCCCTGAGCACGATCTCGCCGCCCTCGCCGACGAGGTCAAGGAAGCGCGACACGCGCTCCCGGTTCGCCTGGTCGATCACCGGCCCCATGTCCGAGGCGTCGAGATCGGCCGGACCGACCCGCATGGCGCCCAGCGCGCCGGCGAGCCTGGCCCGCATGGCGTCGTAAACCTCGTCATGCACCAGCACCCGGCTGATCGCCGTGCACATCTGCCCCGCCATGACCATCGCGCCGCGCACGATGGTCGCCGTGGCGGCGTCGAGATCGGCGTCGGGGAAGACGATGGAGGGCGACTTGCCGCCCAGTTCCAGCGACAGCCGCTTCAGCGTGCCCGAGGCCGCCGCCATGATCTTCTTGCCGGTGTTGCACGAACCGGTGAAGGAGATGACGTCGATGTCCGGGTGCTCGGACATGGCCTTGCCGACCGTCATGCCCTGCTCGTTGACGGCGTTGACCACGCCCTTGGGCAGGCTGGGCACGCCGTCGAGGATCTCCATGATCAGCGCGTTGGTCAGCGCCGTCTGCGGGGCCGGCTTGATCACCGTCGTGCAGCCCGCCGCCAGGGCCGGGGCAAGGCTGCGCATCAAGAGCGTGATCGGCGCGTTCCAGGGCACGATGATCCCGGCCACCCCGGCGGGCTCGCGCAAGTAGATCGACAGCGCCCCCTCGTCGATCTCCTGCACCCGGCCGAAGATGGCGCGGGCGAGGCCGGCGTAGTAGCGCGCCTCGGACACCGTGGCGGCCAGCTCGTGACCGATCTCGCGCTTCAGCTTGCCGGTCTCCGCCACGGCAATGGCGAGCAGGTCGTCCTGCCGGTCGGCGATGGCGTCGGCGATGTCGAGCAGGGCTTGGGCCCGGCGGCGCGGACTGGCGGCCCAGCCGCCGCGCTCGAAGGCGTCGCGCGCCGCCGCGACGGCCTGGTCCAACAGCTCGGCGCTGCCGGGCGCGTAGGTGCCGACCAGGCGGCCATAGGAGGGATCGAGGCTCTCGCCCCGCTCGGCCGTGTCAAGCCATTCGCCCGCGATCAGGTGGCGCGCGTGCCCCAGCATCCCCCCTCGTCTCCTCCCCTTGGCGCCGTCCCCGCAGGTTCGCACCCGCGGGTCCGGTCGTCATTTTCGGCCCGTCAACCGAGCCATTTTCCGGTCATTCCGGCCCGGCATGCGGGCCCGCCGCCCGGCCGGGCGTCAGGTCCTGTGGCCAGCCGCCCCGGTTTCCACCATAGTCAGGCTAGCACAGAAGTTCGTCCCCCGAACAACAGGGGATCGCCATCCTTGAGGGAGAAGAAGGCATGAATGGAGCCGACGCCGCCGTCATCGTCGTGGGCGCGGGACCCGCCGGGCTCTCGCTGGCGCTGGCGCTCGGCCGGGCCGGTATCGAGACCGTGGTCCTGGAGATGGAGCCGGCCCTGACCTACGATTTGCGCGCCGGTTCGTATCACCCGCCGACCATCGAGATGCTGCACGAACTCGGCATCGGCGAGACGATGATGGCGGCCGGCATCGTCGTGCCGCAGTGGCAGGTGCGCGACCGCATCGAGGGCGTGATCGCCGAGTTCGACCTCGGCCTTCTCGCCGACGAGACGCCCTTCCCCTTCCGCCTGCACCTGGAACAGCACCGGCTGACGCCGATGCTGCTGGAGGCCATCGAGCGCGACACCACGAGCGTGCGGGTGCTGTTCTCCCACCGTGTGGAACGGGTGGAGATCAACCCGGGCGAGGTGGTGGTCCATGCCGCCGGACCGGACGGGCCGCTGGCCTTGAACGCCAGCTTCGTGGTCGGCTGCGACGGTGCCCGCAGCGTGGTGCGCAAGGCGCTCGGCGTCGATTTCGAGGGCTTCACCTGGCCCGAGCGCTTCCTGGTCGCCAGCACGACCTACGATTTCGGGCCGCACGGCTTCGCCGGCGCGGGCTACGTCTCCGACCCGGAGCACTGGTGCGCGGTCTTCAACGTGCCGGATGACGGCCCGCCCGGGCTCTGGCGGGTGGCCTATCCGACCGACCCGGAGACGCCGGAGGCGGTCGACATAGCGGCCGACGAGGTGCATCGCCGCCTCGCCATCATCTTCGAGAACACAGACATGGACGCGGCCTCCTGGGAGCTGAAATACCGCTCCACCTACCGGGTGCACCAGCGCGTCGCCAGCCGCTTCTTCGCCGGGCGCGGCGTCATCGCCGGCGACGCCGCGCATCTGAACAACCCGATGGGCGGGCTCGGCCTGAACGGCAGCGTGCACGACGCCGTGAACCTGGCCGCCAAGCTCGTCGCGGTGCTGGACGGCCGGTCCGGCAACGGTGCCGGCGACTGGGAAGCCGCGCTCGACCTCTATGACCGCCAGCGCCGGCCGATCAACATCAAGGCGGTGCAGGCCATGAGCATCCGCAACAAGAAGATGATCGAGGAGAAGGACCCGGCGGTCAGGCGGCGCAACAACGCCGAACTGCGCGCCACCGTCGCCGACCGGGACCGGGCCAAGGCCTTCCTGATGAACACCTCGATGCTGAACTCGGTGCGCGAGGCCGCGGCGATCGTCTGAGCGGCGGTCGAGGGTGGTAGTGGTACTGACGCAATTGTCTCCTTGTCATTCCCGGCTTGACCGGGAATCCAGGCCGTCGGTTCGGCCGGCACCGCCGCTGGATTCCCGCTTTCGCGGGAATGACAAGAAAATCAGATAGTTATCAGAACACGATCGACTGCGGGCCCGTTCCCTCGTCCATCATCCGCTCTATAGGCAGCCTTCCGTGGGGCGGGTGCCGGCATGGGCCATCTCGAACAGGGCCGTCATCTCCGGCACCGTGCAGGCGCGCGGGTTGAAGCCCAGCGTGCGCACCGTCTCCGCCGCCGCCTTGGCGAGACCGTCCGCGGGCACGCCAAGCTCGTCCAGGCTCGCCGGCACGCCCAGCGTGCGGGCGAGGTCGTAGACGCCCGCCGCGGCATCCTCGACGCCGAGCGCGCGGCGGATGCGCACCATCGCCTCCGGTGCCTCGGGCGCGTTATAGGCCACCACATAGGGCAGGATGACGCTGTTCGACTCGCCGTGCGGCGCCCCGAACAGCCCGCCCAGCACGTGGCAGATGCGGTGGTGCAGGGCGATGCCGGCCATGGTGACGAGCAGACCGCCGAGGAAGCCGCCATAAAGCGCCTCGGTCCGCGCCTGCAGATCGTCCCTGGTGTCGACCGAGCCCACGAGGCCGCGCGCCAGGGCGCCGATCGCCTTCTCCGCGATGTCGCCGGTCAGCGGGTTCGGCTCGGCCGGGTAGAGCGCCTCCACCGCGTGGGCGAGCGAGTTCATGCCGGTGGTGCCGGTGAGATCCGCCGGCAGCCCCAGGGTCAGCTCGGGATCGTAGATCACCGCCCTTGGCACCGCCTTGACGTCCTTCCAGGTGCGCTTCTCCTCACCGGTCTTCATGCCGTAGATCGCCGTCATCTCGGAGCCCGAATAGGTCGTCGGCACGGCGACGAAGGGGATCTCGTTCCTGGCCGAGAGGTACTTGCCGAGCCCGAGCGTCGAGCCGCCGCCGAAGGCGACGACCGCCTCCACGCCGTGCTGCAGCGCCTTCGACTGGGCCTTGACCACCACCTCCTCCGGACAGTGTGGTGCAGCGTCGCCGAAGATCACCACGTCCTTGCCGTCGAGCGCGTTGGCGAGCGGCGCCAGGCGCTTCACCGCCCCTTTCGTGCAGCAGATCATCACCTTGGAGGCGACCAGCAGGTCGATCTCCGCGCGCAGCTTCTCGATCCGCCCCGGCCCGAACCAGACGCGCGACGGCAGGGTGTGGAAGAAGAAATGCATGGACCTCCCCTCGGACGCTTCCCGCCTCGCCCAGATGCAGTGGCGGTGCGGTGGCGGTACGACGTCTGTGCGACGGCGACGCTCCCGTCTATGAGCGATCCGCCCCGACAGGTAAACCCCGGACTTCCCTTCCCGCCAGCGGCCGGCGGGGGCCCGCGGCTCAGTAGTCCCACTCGACGCTGACGCCGACCCGGCTGTCCTCGGTCCCGACCTGGCTGTTGAGCCGGATGTTCGGGGTGAGGTCGATCTCGACCTCAACGGCCGTCCCTGCATCCCCGCCCTCGACGACGCCGACCCGCACGTCCTCGGTCAGCTGGGTGCCGAGCTCCACCGTCGCCTGCCCCGTCGCCTCGTCGAGGCTGACGTCGATCTGGTCGATGCCGGTGGCGTTCTGCAGGTCGGACAGGATGCCCGGCCCCTGCGGCAGGGCGCCGGTCAGCGTGCCGATCTCCCGGGCCAGACGCAGGGCCTCCAGGGCCGAGAGGTCGCCGGTGCGCCGGCCGAACAGGATCAGCGCCAGGATCTCGTCGTCCGGCAGCGTCGGGCTGGACGAGAGCAGGATGTCAGGGTCCGTCGCGTCGCCCGCCAGGTTGATGTAGATCTCCGCCTCGGCGGTCGAGAGCGTCGCCTCGAAGTCGATGCGCGGCAGCGACGGGTTGCCGTTGAAGACGATCGCGCCCCGGCTGAACTGGAACCGCCGGTCGAGGAAGTCGAGGCTGCCGCGGCGCATCTCGAAATCGCCGACCAGGCGCGGATTGGCCCCCGTACCGCCCAGGTCGACATTGCCGCCGAACTGCGCCTCCAGGCCAAGTCCGGTGACGTAGATCGTGTTGTTCGAGCTGACATTGATGTCGAGCGCGATGTCGACCGAGGAGGAGCCGGCGGCGACGTTGGCGTTCTGCTGCGCCTCCACCCGGGCCACCTGGGCCGGCGTCACCGGGTTGATCTCCACCACGTCGATGGTGGCGACCGAGGCGCCGAGCCCGGTCGAGATCTCGGCGTCGACACGGGTCAGCGCGATGGCGCCGGTGATCTCGAAGCCGCCGGTCAGCGTGCCGCCGACATCGAGATCGAGATTGGCCCGTGCGGTCACCACGTCCCGCTCGACCATGGTGGCGTTGCTGCCGTCGATGGTGGCGTCGAGCGTCAGAACCTCCTCGCCGCCGAAGCGCGCGGTGCCGCCGATCTGGACGGTGCCCCGGTCGCCGGCCCGGCCGGCCACGTCGATGACCAGCGTGTCGCTGCCCTGGCTCTCGATGGTGCCGTCGATGCCGGTGAAGGAGAGGCCGAGGATCGGGTTGACGAAGCTGGCGTCGGCAAGGGTGATGGCGCCGCCGATATCCGGATCGCCGGCCGGGCCGGTGATGCGCAGCCGCGCCTGGGCGTCGCCGCCGACCCGGCTCGCCTCCGCCGCCAGCAGCGGGTTGAGGGAGGCGAGCGCCACCGCGCCCTCGACGGTGAGGTCGAGGTCGGGTCCGCCGGCCAGGTCCACGCTGCCGCTCGCCGTCAGGTCGCCCAGCGCGCCGCCCGCCGTCGCGTCGAGTCTCAGCGTGTCGCCGTCGAGCGAGCCCGTGGCCGAGACCGACCAGCGGGCCACCAGATCCTCGCCGAGTTGACGGGCCACCAGGTTCGGCACCGCGAGATCGAAGTCGACACGCGGGCGGGTCGGCGATCCGGCGACCGACAGGCTGCCCGAGACCGTTCCCGACACCGGCAGGTCGGCCACCGCCGAGAGGCCGTCCAGCTGCACGCCGCTCAGAGTCGCGTCGGCCTGTAGGCTGCCGCCGGCGAGGCGCGCCTGGCCGCTGACCGTGCCGCCGGCGAGGCCGATCGTGGTCTGGCCGACGCCGACAGCGCCGTCCGCGGCGATGGTGATCTCGGTCGTCTGGCTGATGGTGAGCGGCAGATCGAGAACGGTCACCGCGGCACTGGTCAGGCGTATCGTGACCGGCTCCGCCGCCGCCGGCAGGGCGACGGTGCCCTCCAGCCGGCCGCTGGCCAGCGCCGTGGCGAGCGCCGCCTGGAAGTCGACCGATCGCGGCGTGCCGCTGACATCGATGGAGGCACGCTGGACCGGCTGACCGCCGGCATCGGCATTCTCCGTCACCAGGCGCGCCTCGAAGGTCGGGTCGCCCGCCGGGTCCTCCACCCTTCCCTCGACGCTGAGGCCGGCGGCCCGGAAACCCGCGAGGTCCACGCCCTCGGCATCGACGGTGCCGCCGATCGCCGCCAGGCGCTGCGCCTCCTCCAGCAGCAGGTCGAGACGGACGCTCTCGATACTGCCGACGCCGTCGAGGCCGATGCCGCGCACACTTCCCGTCAGGCTCACCCCCTCCTCGTCCGGCGCGGCGGTCAGGTTCAGGCTCTCCACGGCGGCGCCGGCGGCGGCGATGTCGGCACCCGTGGCGGTGACGCTGCCGGTCAGCGCGCCCAGCGGGTTGCCGGCGCGCGTCTCCAGGGTGATGTCGAGCGCGTCGAAGCGGGCGATGTCGGCCAGGCGCGCCTCGTCCGCCGTGGCGTCGAGCCGGATCGCCCCGTCTTCCATCGTGAAGGAGAGACTGCCGCCGCCGGCGATGTCCTGTCCCGCCAGGGCGCCGAGCGGGCCGAGGTCTTCGATCCCGGCCTCGATCGTGGCGGTCGAGCGCAGCG